>TARA_R110000868_G_scaffold11644_6_pt1 | contig 89350 bp, 57 predicted proteins | sample TARA_R110000868 | Tara Oceans TARA_R110000868 (sample SAMEA4397489) | marine metagenome | biome: Polar Biome; feature: [SRF] surface water layer (ENVO:00010504); material: water (ENVO:00002006), including particulate matter (ENVO:01000060) such as... | depth 5 m | reverse complement strand
GAACAAGAATTTCCCCGAACGCCGCACCGATGCCGACTGGCTGTCGCGCGACACGGCGGAAGTCGACAAATACGTCAATGATCCGGTGTGCGGCTGGCCGGCCAGCGTGTCGCTATGGCGCGACTTCATCAAGGGCGCACTCTTCGCCGAGGACCCGGCCAATCTCGCCGCCGTACCGCGAGACATGCCGTTCAATCTGATCGGCGGCTCGAAGGATCCGGCAACTCTGCAGGGCAAGGCGATGCGCACCCTGTACAAGCGCCTCAAGAAGGCGGGTTTCAGTGATGTCGACTTCCATCTTCTCAAGGGCTTCCGCCATGAGACCCTCAATGAGATCGGGCGTGAGGCGCAGATGGCGGCCTTTGCCGACTGGCTCGACCGGGTAACCGGCTGAACCAGCCCTTGCCTCCCAACCGACGAAATGAGCCGCAATGATCACCTATGACGTCGCCATTATCGGAGCGGGCGCGGCCGGTATGATGTGCGCCATCGAGGCGGGCAAGCGTGGCCGCACGGCGGTGCTGATCGAGCATTCCGACAAGCCGGGCGAGAAGATCCGCATTTCCGGCGGCGGGCGCTGCAATTTCACCAATCTGCATTGCGGCCCGAATAATTTCATCTCGGCCAATCCCCACTTCGCCAAGTCAGCGCTCAAGCGCTACAGCCAGCGTGACTTCATCGCCTGGATCGACCGCCACCGCATCGCCTGGCACGAAAAGACGCTCGGCCAGCTCTTCTGCGACGGTCCGGCGACCCAGATCATCGACGCCCTGCGCGGCGAGATGCGTGATGCCGGTGTCGGCCTGCGGCTGGGCGTTTCGGTGACCTCGCATGAGCGCGCGGGCGAGGGTTTCGTGCTCAAGCTCAGCGATGGCACGGTGTTTGGCTGCCGCTCGCTCGTGGTCGCGACCGGCGGCAAGTCCATCCCGAAAATGGGCGCAACCGGCTTCGCCTATGACGTCGCGCGCGCCTATGGGCTCGAAGTCACCGAGACCCGGCCGGCGCTGGTGCCGCTGACTTTCGGTCCGGAGATACTGGAACGTTTCAAGCCGATTGCCGGCGTCGCCGTCGATGCCATCGTCAGCGCGGGCAAGACCTCATTCGAGGAAGCCCTGCTCTTCACCCATCGGGGCCTCAGCGGACCGGCCATCCTGCAAATCTCCTCCTATTGGCGCGAGGGCGAGGAGATCTCGATCAATTTCCAGCCCGGTTTCGGCATATTCGACGAGCTCAAATCGCAACGTGCCGAGAATGGCCGTCAGGCGATCGGCACGGCGATGTCGGTCTTCCTGCCCAAACGGCTGGCGCAATTGCTCGCCGCTGATTGCGGCCTCACCGGAAATCTCGCCGACCAGTCCGACAAGAAGCTCAAAGCGCTGGAGGCCTGGCTGCGCGACTGGCGCATCAAGCCGACCGGTTCGGAAGGCTATCGTACGGCCGAAGTCACGCTGGGCGGCATCGATACGGACGGGCTCGACAGCCGCTCCATGCAGGCGCGCAACGTGCCCGGCCTGTACTTTATCGGCGAAGCCGTTGATGTGACGGGCTGGCTCGGTGGCTATAATTTCCAGTGGGCCTGGTCGTCGGGCTGGTGTGCGGGACAACACGTCTAACCCTGTGGGTGCAATTTGCCACCGTTCGCGCACGAAAATTTCTCGCCCCGAAGGCGGGCACGCTGTAACTAGTGGTCGAAGTGAACGCCGTTCGCCTGCTCGACACGGCGCAGAACCAATTGCGGGATACCATAATGATTTCATTGAGCCGCTCCCAATTGACTGCGCTTGGCATTTTCGTCGCCGTCGTCATCCTGTTCACGATCGGCACCCTGTTGCAGAGCGATCCGCAGCATGGCGGAGATGCCCGCTCCGGTGAGGACGTGCTGTTTGAAGTCGTGATCGAGACCGTCCATGCCCAGGACCGGCCCGCCCGGCTGGTCTTGCGCGGCCGCACCGAGGCCTTCCGGGAAGTTGTTGCGCGCTCCGAGACCGGCGGCCGCGTTGTCGCGGCGCCAGCGATTGAGGGCACCTCTGTGACCGAGGGCGATGTGTTGTGCCGGCTCGATACCGATGCGCGCGGCGCCGCTCTGGCCCAGGCCCAGGCCGAATATCGCACCCGCGAGCTCGATTATAATGCCGCGGTGGAACTGCTCAGCCGCGGCCATCGTTCCGCCAATGCGGTCGCCGGGGTCGAAGCCTTGCGTGACGCGGCCCAGGCGCGGCTCGAAGCGGCGCAGCAGGAACTCGCCAATATCAATATCCGCGCCCCGTTCGACGGCTATTTCGACAATCGCGCGGCGGAGATCGGCGACTACCTGGCGCCCGGGGCACCTTGCGGCACCGTCGTGCAGATGAATCCGATGTTGATCACCGCCGAGATCGCCGAACGCGATGTCGCAGACCTGGTGCCGGGCATGCCGGGCACGGCGCGCCTGATCACCGGTGAAACCGTCGCCGGCACGGTCCGTTTCGTCGAACGCCGCGCCGATCCGGCAACCCATACATTCCGTCTCGAACTGGAAGCGGCCAATCCCGACGGCCGGCTGCGCAGCGGCGTCACGGCCGAGATCACCATCCCCCTCGCCGCCGAACCGGCGCATCGCATCCCGACCTCGGTGCTGGCGCTGAATGCGCGTGGCGAGTTGGGCGTGCGCATTGTCGAGACCGGCAATATCGTGCGCTTCCTGCCGGTGCAGCTGCTCAGCGATGATGGTGAGGAAGTCTGGGTCGCCGGCTTGCCTGATCCTGTACGGGTGATCACGGTCGGGCAGGACTTCGTCGATGATGGCATCCATGTCCGAATCGCGGGTGCCGGAGACAGCGAGTGACCGGGATTGTCGATTTTGCCGTCAATCGCGCCCGGATGATCCTGGCGATCTTCCTGTGTGCGCTGATCGCCGGCATGGTGTCCTTCCTGACCCTGCCGCGCGAATCCGACCCCGACATCCCCTTCCCCTTCGTCGTCGTCATCGTGCCGCTCGACGGAATCTCACCGGAAGACGCCGAACGCCTGATTGTCCGCCCTACCGAAACCGAAATGCGCGCGATCGACGGGCTGGTGGAACTCCACGGCACCGCCTCGCTGGGCGCCGGCACTCTGGTCGCCGAATTTCAGGTGCCGTTTGATGCCGATCAATCGGTGCAGGATGTGCGCGAAGCGGTCGATATGGCGCGGCGGCAATTTCCCGAGGATGCGCGCGAACCGGTGGTGCGGGAATTCAATTCAGGCCTGGCGCCGACCATTGCCGTCCAGGTTTATGGTGATGCGCCCGAGCGCACCCTGTTCCGGCTGACGCGGCAGCTGGAAGACGCGATCGAGGCCCTGCCGCAAATCCTGCAGGTCGATGTTCAGGGTCTGCGCGAAGAAGTGCTCGAGATCGTGATCGATCCGGCCCTGCTGGAATCCCACAACGTCACCTATGCGCAATTATTCAATGCGGTGCAGTCGAATAATCGCCTGATCGCCGCCGGCTCGCTCGATAGCGGCGCGGCCCGCTTCCAGGTCAAGGTGCCCGGCCTGTTCGAGACCGCCGACGACGCCCTCAACCTGCCCCTGACCAGCTCGAACGAAGCCGTCGTGACGCTGCAGGATGTCGCCAGCGTGCGCCGGACCTTCAAGGATGCCGACAGCTATGCACGTTATAATGGCCAGCCGGCCTTCACGCTGCAGGTGGTCCGGCGCAGTGGCGAGAACATCATGGATACCAGCGCCGCCGTGCGGGCGCTGACCGCCGAGATCGCCAGCCATTGGCCCGAGACGGTGCATTATGAATTCAGCCTCGATCAGTCGACCTATGTCCGCGATTCGCTGCAGAGCCTGACGAGTTCGATCATGCTGGCGATCGTGCTGGTTCTGATCATCGTGGTGGCAGCGCTCGGCCTGCGCTCGGCATTGCTGGTCGGACTGGCAATCCCGTCGAGCTTTCTCTTCTCATTCCTTCTGCTCAATTTATACGGGCTGACGGTCAATTTCATGGTGATGTTCGCCATGGTGCTGGCGGTCGGATTGCTGGTCGATGGCGCCATCGTTGTCGTTGAATATGCCGACCGCAAGCTGGCCGAGGGCGAGACCCGCAAACAGGCCTATACCCATGCCGGCAAGCGCATGTTCTGGCCGATTGTTTCCTCGACCGCGACGACGCTGGCGGCCTTCATCCCCTTCCTGTTCTGGAACTCAATTCCCGGCCAATACATGGCCTATCTGCCGCTGACGCTGATCTTCGTGCTCTCCTCGGCCCTGGTGATGGCGCTGATCTTCCTGCCAACCCTCGGCTCGGTGCTCGGCGCCAAGGGCGGGGTGGTCGACACCAAGTCTGCGGTCGCGCACCTCAATGCCCAGGAAGACAGCGATCCGACCGATTTGCCGGGCCTGACGGGCCGCTATGCCAAGCTGATTTCGGCACTCGTCAAACGTCCGGTCACCGTCGCACTGAGTGCCGTGCTGGTCGTGGTCCTCGTGATCGGAAGCTTTGCCGCGAGCTCGGCCGGCCTGTTCGGGCTTGAGCCCAAGCGCACCGAATTCTTCCTCGATGCCGAGCCGGAACAGCTCTATGTCTTCGTGCGCGCGCGCGGCAATCTTTCGCCGTCCGAGCAATATGGCATCGCCCTGGAAGCCGAGAGCCGCCTGGCGGGCATCGAGGGCATCAAGGGCTATTACACCGTCGCCGGTGAGCCGCCGGACAATAACCCGTTTGACGGCACAGGCTCGGCTCCGGCCGACAGTATTGCGCGCATTTTCGTCGAGTTTGAGCCCTTCGGCCAACGCCCGAACGGCCGCCTGATCGAGCGGGAAATCCGCGAAGCCATGGTCGGCATTCCCGGTGTCATCATCGAAGTGCGGGCCTTCGAAAAAGGCCCGCCAGTCGGCAAGGACGTCCAGGTTCAGCTGCGCTCGAATGACGCCGCGGCGCTGGACCGTGCCGCGCGCCTGATCCGGGCCCATCTCGACACGATGGAAGGCCTAGTCGATATCGAGGACAGCCTGCCCTTGCCCGGTGTCGAATGGCGGCTTGATGTCGATCGCGCCGAAGCCGCCCGCTTTGGCGCCGATGTCACCCAGGTCGGCGCGGCGGTGCAACTGGTCACCACGGGTTCGCTGGTCGGCCGGTACCGGCCCGATGATGCCGATGAGGAGGTTGATATCCGGGTGCGCTTCCCGGAAGAGGATCGTGATATTTCACGGCTCGGCGATCTGCGCGTCAATACGCGCAACGGCACGGTGCCGATGTCAAATTTCGTCACCCTCGAGCCGCGCCCGAGAGTGGATTCGATCCGCCGGCGTGACGGGCAGCGCGTGCTGCAAGTGCGGGCCAATGCCGATGAAAACCATGCCGGCAATCTGGTCGTCGCAGAGGTCCGCTCCTGGATCGACAGCCAGATCGAGGACGGCACCATCCCGCGAAGCGTGTCGGTCGAATATCTCGGCGCCGACCAGGAGAATGCCGAAGCCGGCGCTTTCTTTGCCGGCGCGATGATCGCCTCGCTCTTCATGATGGCAGTGATCCTGCTGTGGCAATTCAATAATTTCTGGCACGTCATCCTGACGCTACTCGCCGTCGTCTTGTCGGTGGTCGGGGTCTTGCTCGGCGTGATGCTGACCTTCCCCTATATCTCCATCCTCTTCCTCGGAACGGGGGTGGTGACGCTGGCCGGCATTGTCGTGAACAATAATATCGTGCTGATCGACACCTATCAGCGCCTGCGCAAGCTCGGCATGGCGGTCGATGAGGCCGTCATCCGCACGGCGGCCCAGCGCCTGCGCCCGGTGATGCTGACGACGATCACGACGATTTTCGGCCTCCTGCCGATGGCCTGGCAGATCAATGCCGACTTCGCGCACGGCGTTATCGGCGTTGGCGGGCCGGCCAGTGAATGGTGGGTGCAACTCTCCTCGGCCGTGGTCTGGGGGCTGGGCTTCTCGACCCTGCTGACCCTGATCCTGACCCCGGTCCTGCTCGCCGCGCCTTCGCGGCTGGGACTTTGGCGCCGGCGCGTGATCGACAGCCGCTTGCCCGGGCATAACAGCGAACCCGCCGTCGCGGAGTGATCAGTCGCGATAGAGGCGGATCAGCTGACCCTCGGCCTCATCGGTGAGCACGTAGACGCTGCCATCCGGCGCAACCGTGACATAGCGCATCCGCGCCTCAACATCGCCGAGCAGGATCTCCTGACCGACCACGACGCCGTCTTCCAGATCGATCCGGCGCAAATGTCCCGATCGGACATCGGCATCGCCATGGATCAGAGCCGTGACGAGCAGATCGCCATCCCAGTCGGGGAACATCGTGCCGTGATAGATCGCCATGCTCGACGGCGCGATTGAAGGTACCCAGTAGAGCAGCGGCTCCTCCATCCCGGGATAGCTGGAATAGGGGCTCACGAGGGCGCCGGTGTAATCGACGCCATGGGTCGCGATCGGCCAGCCGTAATTGCGGCCCTCGATCAGGATATTGATCTCGTCGCCGCCGCGCGGGCCGTGCTCGTTGGAATAGACAATGCCCGTCGCCGGATCGACCACAATGGCCTGGGGATTACGATGACCGATCGTGTAGACGCCCGGCGCCGCGTCGGCGATCGAGCTGGGAATCGCGGTGCCGTCGGCATTGAGATGGACATAGCTGCCGAAATGCGAGCCGGGACGCTGGGCCTCTTCGCGGAAATCGAAACCGTCGCCGATCCCGAGCAGGAGGGTATCGTCAGGCAGGAAGGCGAGCCGGGCACCGTAATGGACGTCGGTGCGGCGCCGCGGCTGGGCCGCAAAAATCTCCTCAAACCCGACCAGCGCCATGCCTTCAAGCCGGCCGCGGCCAAGCTTGAGCGTATTGTCGCGCACCTCGCCTTCCGACCAGGTGAGGTAGACGAGCTGATTGGTCGCGAAATCGGGGTGGAGAACCACATCGAGTAGCCCGCCCTGGCCGGAATACAGCACGTCGGGGCCGCCGGAGACGGGCTCAGCGCGCAGGCCAGTCTCGTCGATCACGCGCAAATCGCCGGGCTTTTCCGTGACCAGCATGCGTCCGTCGGGCAGAAAGGCGAGGCTCCAGGGGAAGTCGAGCCCTTCGACAATTGTCTCATGCCGCTGCTCGGCCAAGCCGGCCGTGCTCAGAGTGGTCGCCGCCAGCGCTGCAAAAACCCAGTGTTTCATGATCCAACTCCGCCAATTGTCGTGCCGTCGGCCAGCCTATAGGCTGACGCACAGACTGTAGAGCCCCTGAAGGTCACCGCCCATGCCGATTTTCCGCATCGCCTTCATCTTCCTGCTCAGCGTGATCGTGGGCACAGTGCTGGTCAGCATCGCCAACACCCATGTCGTGCTGCAATCAATCGCCGCCGTCGGAGCAGATTTCCCCACCGCCGTGCGCATCGACGCGATGAAGCGCGACCTGATCGGCTTCGGACCAACCCTGTTCGGCGTCGTGTTGATCGGCTTTGCCATCGCCTTTCCGGTTGCCGGCTGGATCGCCCGTCTGCTCGGAAAGCCTTGGCGGCGGATCGGATTTACCCTGGCCGGCGGCGTGGCGATTGCCTGCATCATGCTGGCGATCACCCATTTCTACGGGGCGGCGCTGCACTCGACGATCACACCGGTCGCCTCAAGCCGAACCCTGCCAGGCCTGCTCAGCCTCGCGCTCGCAGGAGCGGGCGCCGGCTTTCTGTTTTCCCTGCTCAAAAGCCCTGCCAGCAAGCGCTGACCGGAGCGCGGGAAGCCAGTCGGCCTCCCGCGTCCCCGAGCCTTGCTATTCGACGGTCACCCGGCTGAGATTATCGTCGGAATTGCGATCGATCAGCTTGTTGTAGGGATCGATGCCGACGAAGACCGGCTCCTGGTCGACGATCAGCTCGATCCGCATCGTGGTCTCATTGATGCGGTGCTTCTGCATGTAGAGCACATGGTCGGAGCCCTCGATCGCACCATCGAGATCGCGGGTGAAGACACCGATATCGACCATGTAGTCGATATCTTCCTCGGTCTCGACGCCCTCGCCATCGGCGGCGAATTTATGCGCCTCGACATCCATCACCAGATCCCAGCGCCCATCGTCGCGCTGCGTCGCAGTCGCGTCGGTGACCTTGAGATCAAACAGCACGATCCGCTCGAAGAAGTCATGGATCATCTGTTCATGCTCAGGCCCTGCCTCCTCGCGCAGAATGCGCATGAAGTCGAGCGTGGTCGGATAGGGATCAGTCGAATAGGCCGTCTCCTCGATCAGTCTCGCCATGGCGTGATTGACCACATCCTCGCCGAGATAGTCCTGCAGCGCATACATGATCACCGCGCCCTTGCGGTAATGAATGTATTGCTGGTTCTCGACGCGGTAGAGCGGCTGTTCCTCGATGGCCTCCGAGCCGCGAGCGCCGAGATAGCGGTCGAGCTCGTATTTGAGGAAGCGGCGCATATTGTCCTCGCCATACTCCTGACGCATGACCATCAGCGCCGAGTATTGGGCGAAGGTCTCCACCAGCATGGTGCCACCCTGGACATTGGCCGATATCACCTGGTGCGCCCACCATTGGTGCGCGGCCTCGTGAGCCGTGACGTAATACACGTAGTCGATATCGTCCGAGTCCCGCAGATCAGCCGTGAAACCAATCGCTTCCGAGAACGGGATCGTGTTCGGGAAGGACTGGGCGAAGGTCTGATAAGACGGGAATTCCAGGATGCGGAACTGCCGGTATTGATAGGGGCTGAAATGCTCCGAGAAATAGGCCAGTGAATCCTCGGCAGCCGTCAGCATGCGCTCGACATTCCAGTCATGGGGCTCGTGATAGAAGACCTGGAGGTCGATCCCGTCTCGCGTCCGTTCTGCCAGCTGATAGTCAGCCGAGAGCCAGGAGTAGAAGTTCAGGATGGGGCGATCCATGACGTATTCGAAATAGTGGCGATCACCCTCCACCCAGTCACGCTCGAGATATCCCGGCGCGATGGCTGTCTGGCCGACACTGGTCGAGACGATGGTGCGGAAGCCGACATAGTTCGCGGTCCGGCCGAACACGCTCTCATTCCAGTGGGTTTCATCCTCAAGCAGGTAAGCGCGCGGCAGAGGCTCCAGCCCCTCACGGCGGCGTTCCTGCCGTTCGCTCAGGCGCCAGCCCTCGTTGAAGCCGATGTTCGGCATCGACTCGCCATTATTGAAGAATGTGCCGTTGTAATTGGCTGTCGTGACATTGCCCGAATTGCGGAAGCCCGGATTATTGCGCGCAATTTCAAAATCGAACGTGCGTCTTTCACCCGGTTGCATCGGCGCGTCGAGCGCGAAGCTGTAAATGTAGAAAGGCTCATCCGACGTCGCCAGACTTGCCCCCTCCAGACGTTGCGAGACGATGGTCGTGCCGGCTCCATAGGAGACCCACATTGTATCGATCGGTCCGTCGGTCTGGTTTTCCAGCACATAACTGCCGCGCGCCGCATAACGACGCTCCTCGGGATAGATATCAACGTCATAGCTGGTATCGAGGATTGTCGGCAGCGGCAGATCGGCGAGATGGAGATATTGCCGCTCATACTCGGCGCGATGGGCACGCCCGTCCGGACCGGACACATATTCATTGAGCACATTGGTGTTGTAGAAAATCCAGCCGCCGGACAGTCCTGCACCGATGATGGCGAAGGCCGCCAGCGAAGCGGTGGCCGGGCTGAAGCCTCCGAACAGGCCGGCCAGCCGTTTCAGGATGGGCTGCGGCGCGCCGCGATTCCACAGCTGATAGGCCAGCACGAGCAGGAGAAGCGCCCAGAAACCCCAATACACCGAGAACCAGACGCTGATGCCGAAGAAATGGCCATAGCGGTTCATATCCGACCAGGGTGCCCCCGGGATGGACCCGAAATGGTAGAGATTATGGTCGAACCCGACCTGGCTCATCACCAGGCTGACGATGAAAAAGACCAGCATGACAGCCATGCCGAGCCAGCGATTATTCGTCAGAACCTGGAAGAAGATCGCCAGCGCGGCCAGCATGACCGGTGGAATCGCCAGCTCGAACATGCCGCGGATGAAGTATTGGTCGAACTCGAAAACCGTATAGCCCTTGATCGCCTGGGCGGCGACCGAGGCCAGGATTGCGACAACGACGAGCGAGACAATCACGACGCACATGGCGAGAAATTTGGTCGAGATGAAGACCCAGCTCGGCGTCGGCGTCGCTTCGGTGATCTCGGAGAATCCGACCCGCCGCTCACGCCACACCAGCTCGGCCGCGTAGTAGATCACGATGACGACCGGAATGATCGAATAGGCTCCGCCGATCAGATCCAGGAAAACGCGTGTCACCGGGTAGTTCGCCGTGCCGTAAAGCGCATCGCCGAAGAAGAAGCCCGGAACCGTGTTCAAAAGGCCCAGGACGAGCAATATCCAGAAGGCGACATTGAGCACCACGCCCTTCACCTCGAAATTGAGGCGGGCGAAGAATTGCTGGATCTGGGTGGCGGCGCCGGTCGAGGTGGCGACCCGCGGCAGCGTGATATCGATGATCGCTGCCGGCGCAGCCAGCGCCGGGCTGGCAGCGGATTTTGAGCGGCCTCCGCCGGTCGAAGCTTTCCGGAACCGGAAGGTGACAATGTTGAGCACCAGCAGCGCAAGGCCGATGCCGATCCACAACAGGCGGTTCTGCATGAACAGCCCGTCGAACGCCATGACCTGACCATTCTGTTCCGAGACGGTCCAGTAGCGGGTAACCTCGCTATAGGTGTTGAGGCCGAACGGATCGATCAGGGCGATGAGCTCGCGCAGCTCAGGCGCGTTCTGGGCCAGGCCCAGGCCGACGAAATACAGGACCAGCAGCCCGACAAAGGCGGCATAGGTCATGATGGTCGAACGCGTGAAATTAGCGACCGTGAACAGGATCGTCCCGACCACCCACATATTCACCAGGCCAATCGTGGCATAGAGATAGAGGTAATGGCCCAGATTGGTCGGCCCGACCAATTCCTGGTCGAGCCAGGGCATTTGCGAACCGATCAGGAAGGCAAGCGGCACGCTGGCAAAGGCCAGCGCCGTGGCGACATAGCCGCCAATGAAGCGCCCGAGCACGAAGTCGAGCTTGCGGATCGGCCGCGAGTAGAACATCTCCTCGGTCTTGAAACTCTGATCTCTCAACACACCGGAAGAGAGCAGCGCCGTGGGAATAATGGCGCCGAAAACGGTGAAGATCAGCAGATTGATCGTCAGAGCATTGGGGGAATTGATATTGGTGGCGCCACCGCCGCCAATCTGGATCGTATCGATAGTGACACCACCGAAGACCAGCAGGAAGAAAATGGCGAAGACGGCGATGAATGTGGGTGAGAACAGCTGATAGCGGATCTCGAACCCGGCGATTTTGGAGAGCATGACGAGCTCCTTCCGTTCAGGTTCGAGGATCAGGCGGCGACGGCCGGGGCGGTCTGCCCCTGGCGGATCGTCGAGAAATACACATCTTCCAGGTCAGCCTGGACCGGCTCGAAGCCTTCGCCTGGACTGGTATCGGCCACGACATGGATCCGCACCTGACCAACCGTCAGCCGCTCGGAAATGATGTTGTACTTGCTGCGCAGCGCCGCCAGCTCGGATTTGGGGATTTGTTTCGCCCAGACCTTGCCGTCCATCGCCTTGATCAGCTCACCGGGCGCACCCTTGGCGACGATCTTGCCGCCATTCATGATCGCCATGTTCGGACAGAGATCAGACACGTCCTCGACGATATGGGTGGAGAGGATCACCACAACATTTTCGCCGATTTCCGAGAGCAGATTGTGGAAACGATTGCGTTCTTCTGGGTCGAGGCCGGCGGTTGGCTCGTCGACAATGATCAATTGCGGGTCGCCGAGCAGCGCCTGGGCGATGCCGAAGCGCTGGCGCATGCCGCCGGAGAAGCTGGCGACCGCTTTCTTGGCGTGTTGGGCCAGATTGGTCTGCTCAAGCAGGGATTCAACGACACGCTTGCGCTCGCGGCTATTGGACAGGCCCTTGAGAACGGCAAGGTGATCGAGCATCGCCCGTGCCGACATGCGCGGATAGACGCCGAAGTCCTGCGGCAGATAACCCAGCGTCGCGCGCAGCGCCTGCGGGTCCTTGAGAATGTCGATATCATCGAAGGTCAACGTGCCGGCATCGGGCGCCTGCAGCGTCGCGATGGTGCGCATCAGGGTCGATTTACCGGCCCCGTTTGGACCGAGCAGGCCAAACATCCCCTTGGGAATTGACAGGTCCACCCCGTCCAGCGCCCGAACACTATTGCCGTAGGTTTTCGACAGTCCCTTGATTTCCAACATATTCAGCTTCCGGTCGCGCTTGCGAGCCGCCCCTCTTGATTGACACTCGCAACCGGCACCGGTCGCGATTTTGATTTTACCATACAGTTGGCGGTTTCCCATCAGCAGAGGGACTTCGCTGCGCGAAATCCCCTCCTCGACACTTCTGCCCGACGGCTCGCCGCGGCCGACATTCGCTAACCGGGCGGCATGCGGGCCAGCAGTGATCGGGTTTGCAAGGCGGTGCGCGCCTCGATCAGCCCGCGATGCAGGTCAACGCCAATCTCGTCGAACACGTCAGAATAGGCGCGCTCCAGCATGGGGAGGAAGGCCTGCAGCTTCTGCGCCTCACGCTTCCCGGCCGCGGTCAGTTTGACCTGGCGGCGGCGGCGATCATCCGGATCATCGCCGATTTCGACCAACCCCTCATTCACCAGCCATTTGAGTCGCTGCGACGCCAATTGGTGCGACAGGTTCAGCTCATCGGCGAGCGCCGCGACCGATTGCGGTCCAATATGGTGCAGCGTCTGGACCAGGCTGGTCGTGTAGGCGGGCAGGATGAGGCCGTGCGCCTGCAGGCACTCATCCATCTGCTCATAGAGATCAGCCGACGCCTGTCGCACCCGTAGCGCGAAAGCGGCCCGGCTATCGAAATAGGGGATATCGCTCATGTTTTCCGACCCCGTCCGGTTTGGTTATCCTCGGCAGACTGGCATTATACAATTAGTTGTACAAGTGAGCGTATGAATATTCATGCCGCCACGGCCTCGATACACAGGAAACACCTGATCGCGGGCCGTGACCTTCTCCGCCGCGCCCTGTATGCGGTGCCAATGGCTCCACCTCTTCTTACGCTCCAGAATATCCACCTCACCTTCGGCGTCACCGCCCTGCTCGACGGCGCTGACCTCAGCGTCGGCGAAGGCGAACGTCTGTGTCTTGTCGGCCGCAATGGCTCGGGCAAATCGACGCTGATGAAAGTCGCCGCCGGAACCGTTGAACCCGATGAGGGCGAACGCTTCGTCCATCCCGGTTCGACGATCCGCTATCTTGAGCAGGACCCCGACCTGACGCAGTTCAAGACCGTGATGGATTATGTCCAGTCCGGCCTGACCGAAGGCGATGATCCCTATCGCGCCCAATACCTGCTTGAACATCTCGGCCTGACCGGGCTCGAGGACCCCAAGGTTCTCTCCGGCGGCGAAGCCCGCCGCGCCGCGCTGGCGCAGGCGCTGGCGCCGAGCCCGGATATTCTCCTGCTCGACGAGCCGACCAATCACCTCGACCTGCCGGCGATCGAATGGCTGGAATCGGAACTCAAATCGAGCCGCTCCGCCCTCGTCCTGATCAGCCACGACCGGCGTTTCCTGTCCAATCTGTCGCGCAAGACGCTGTGGCTGGATCGCGGGCAGACCCGTTTGATGGAACGCAGTTTCTCGGCCTTCGAAGCCTGGCGCGACGAAGTGCTCGAGGCCGAGCAGCTGGAAATGCACAAGCTCGACCGCAAGATCGTGCGCGAGGAGCATTGGCTGCGCTATGGCGTCACCGCCCGGCGCAAACGCAATGTGAAACGCCTGTCCGATCTGCAGGGCCTGCGCCAGCAACGCACTGACCATCGCGGCCCCCAGGGCCAGGTCAATCTGCAATCCTCCGCCGCCCAGGATTCCGGCAAGCTGGTCGCCGAAGCGATCGAGATCAACAAGGCCTATGAAGGCCGCGATATCGTCAAGGGTTTCTCGATCAAGATCGCGCGTGGCGCCCGGATCGGCCTGATCGGACCAAACGGGGCCGGCAAGACCACCCTGCTCAACCTGCTGACCGACAAGCTTAAAGCCGATAGCGGCGAAGTCCGCCTCGGCACCAAGCTCGAGATTGCCAGCCTGGACCAGAAGCGCGTCGCGCTACGCCCGGAATGGACCCTGTCCGAAGCCCTCACCCAGGGCGGCGGAAACACGGTCGAGGTCAATGGCCAGTCCAAGCACGTCATCGCCTATATGAAGGATTTCCTCTTCCCGCCGGAGCAGATCAACACGCCGGTCGAAGTTCTGTCGGGCGGGGAAAAGGCCCGCGTCATGCTGGCCCGCGCCCTGGCGCTACCGTCCAATCTTCTGGTGCTCGACGAGCCGACCAATGATCTCGATCTGGAAACGCTCGACCTGTTGCAGGCGATGATCGACGAGTATTCCGGCACCGTCTTCATCGTCTCGCACGACCGTGATTTTCTCGACCGCGTCTGTTCAAGCGTGCTGATCGCCGAAGGCGATGGTCATTGGACCGAATATGCCGGCGGCTATTCCGACATGGTCTCCCAGCGCGGCTACGGCCTGACGCCACTGGGCGGCGATGTCGCGCCCAATCGCAAAGCGGCCGCCAAGATGGCCGCCGCGCCGCGTGTCGAAAAGCGCAAGATGGCCAACAAGGACCGTTACGCGCTGAAGCTCCTGCCCGGCGAGATCGAATTGCTCGGCAAGACGATTGCCAAGCTCGAGGCCGAACTGGCCGACCCGGCGATTTTCAAGGATACGGTCCGCTTCTCAAAGACGACCAAGGAACTCGCGGCCGCGATGACCTCGCGATCGGAAAAGGAAGATCGCTGGCTCGAACTGGAAGCCGAACGCGTCGAGATCGAGGGCGAATAAGCCCTCGACTCTTCAGCGCTAGTGCATCCCCCGGCTATGCGCCGGCCCCAGCAGAACCGCATTGAGCAGCAAGAGATCGAGCCCTTCCAGATAGGCCCGCGTCGTTGGCGCCTGGGTGAAGGCAATCACCTGGCCTGAGCCCATCGAGTTGGAGATCAGGAAGGGTTTGTAGGCGAGCTGGGTCGCATACTCGGCCCACATATAGCCGCCCGCCATCAACGTCTCCGGCCCGGAAAACCGCATCGCCGTATCGGCTTCATCCAGACTGATCGGGGCGTAGATATCCGAGCCCGTCACCAAAACCGCAGCACCGCGATCATAGCCGGCCGACATCCAGGCGTCGCTATTGGCCTCGACATGCAACAGCGCGCCCGGCGAATAATCGGGCATCGCGCCCTGTTCAGCCTCAACCGCACCAAGCTCGTCCACGTTCTCGAGGATCACCGCATCGACGACCGCCTGGTCACGATTGGTGCCGGTGCGTGCTGTATCAGCCGCCCGTTCCCGCCGGGCCGGGACCAGGCCCACTTCGGGGTCTGCCATCCAGCGCGTCGCATCGCCCAGCCCGATCAGGACACCGCCGGCGCGCACGAAGCGCGTCAATTGCGCCGAGCCGCTCTCGCCGAGAACCGAGGAATAGCCCGAACCGCCCTGTTCCGGCAGGATCACAACGTCGAAATGCGACAGGTCGGCTCGGCCCAGATTGGCGGCCCTGATCACGCTGACCGGCATGCCGTAGCGTTGTTCCAGCACATAGCGCGTCGGCCCGGCTGAATTCGAATCCGTGCCGCTATCCCACAGCATGGCGATCCGCGGCGCCCGCACCGGCATGAAGTTCTCTGAACCCGGATTGGGGCCTTCATCGACCCAGCTCGAGGCCAGACCGACGAAGCGGGCACCGATTTCATCGGCAAAGCGTGCGATCAGACTGTCGAGATTGGCCGGAGCGCCATGGCGCGGCACAACCACACTGCCGCGCGGGAAAGTCCGGTCACCGATCCGGAAGGGCAGATCGCTCGAACGTGCCGGAACACCCGCCGCTGCGAGGGCGGCCACCAGGCGCGCCTGACCGGCATCGTCCCAGGCGATCGCATAGCCCCAGGCGGCCCCGGCATTGGAACCGGTCGAGGCGATCGCATCATCGGCGGCAACCGGATGGCTGCTCAGCCCGGGCGAGCGGCGGCAGGTCACCGCATCGACATTATGCATCAGTGGCAGCGACCAGGCCGTCACGTCATAGAGCTCGGCACCGAGACCGCGCGAGCGGCGGCGTTCCTGCTCTTCCATGAAATCGCGTGGCAGTTCGGTTGTGTCCTCAAGCATGGTCCGCGCCAGCCGTCCGGCCGGCTGGTTGAAACTGACCTCGAAGGCACCGGCTTCAAACCGGGTCCCGCAAGCGGAAATCGGGCCGTCAATGCGGCTCACTTCAATGCCCTGCGCGACGAGCAGGCGCGCCAGGCGCTCGGCGCCCCAGCGGTTGGAGGCAAGATCGAGCAGCACGGCTTGTGGCCCGCTCTGGTCGCTGGCGGCGGAAGCGCGGAAATTCACATAATCGCGCACAAAGCGCTCGCGATTGGCAGCCACCACTTCGGCCGTCGACAGGCTGGCGACAAAATGATGTTCAACGGCGTCGCCATAGGTCAGCAGCGAGCCATCGCGCCGACGCCAGACCAGACCGCGGGCCGAGGCCTGTTCATAGGTCATCGCCACAGCACCCTGCAGGGTCGGCCACATATCGCCATAGCCCGGATAGAAGGCGTCAAAGACTTCGCGGGTGAAATAGTCATAGCCGAAGCGGTCAAACCAGCGGCCATGATTGCGCCCGATCAAATCCTGGGCATCACGCTGGCTCTGAACAATATGGGGGTTGAAGGGTTCCGCCGAGGGGGCGAAGAAATACGTGCTGTCGCCGCCCATTTCATGCGCGTCAACGACCACCATGGGCCGCCATTCGAGCATGGCCGCAACCCGGCCACGGGTTTCCGGCTGGGTCATCGCAAACCAGTCGCGATTCATGTCGAACAAATAATGGTTGGTGCGACCACCCGGCCAGGGCTGGTCATGCTCGGCCGTGTAACGGCTCTCATCGGCCTGCAAGCCGCGCGCGGCGGTGAAACTGTTCAGGAAACGCGCCCGGCCATCCGGGTTCTGGGTCGGGTCGATGATGATGATCGTCTGGTCGAGAATCTGGTCAATGCCGGGATCATTGCGCGAGGCGAGGAGATGATAGGCCGTGCGCAGGCCGGCATCGGTGGAAGAAATCTCGTCGCCATGCACGCCATAGGACAGCCAGACAATGGCCGGCGTTGAGGCGACCAACCGGTCGCGCGCATCGGCCGTCAGTCCGCGCGGGTCGGCCAGATCTTGCAAATCGGCCTGGATCTCGGTGAGGCGCGCCATCGTCTCCGGCTTGGCGATAATCGCATAGGCGAGCGGGCGGCCCTCCCAGCTGGTCGCATAATCAACCACCTGGATCCGGTCAGGCATGGCTGTCTGCAGGGCTCTGAGATAGGCGATCGCCTGTTCAGGCGCGGTGATCTCGGCGCCAAACTCATGGCCCAACACCGCCCGGGCGGTCGGAACTTCGGGGTCATAGCGGGCGTTCAGCGGGGATGTCTGCGCCATCGCCGACACCGATGTGAGGACCAAAGCAAGTACAGCGCTGACCAGATGTTTCATGATTGAATTCCCCATAACCCTGCTGCCAGTAAAGCAGATTTCCCGCTTGCGTGGAAAGCCTTGTTGCTGTCGGCGCGCGATGCTCTCGCCCGCCCGGCCGAGCTTGAAACCGGACCGTTGGCGCGATCGCCGCCCCTCACCAGCCCGGGCCGCGCCGGGCAGGTCCGCGCCGCACTGTCAGACCTGCAGGTGTTTTTGCTGGCCTTCCCACGAACGATCACCGATTATCCCTACGAAGCAACAATTTGCGAGACGGGGATACGCATGGTGGCGGACAAGTCCTGGGCCTTTGCCCTGGATACTCTCTCCCTGACGGATGAGATTGCGCGCGAGGCCATGATCTCGCGAGCCGAACTCCGGCGCTTCCCGGCCGGCGCCAGCATTATTGCCCAGGATGACGAGGAAGATCAGGTTTTCCTGCTTCTGGACGGTTCGGTCCGGGTCGTGCTGCTCTCGGAAGGCGGCCAGGAAATCTGGCTCGACACACTTCAGCCCGGCACAATTCTCGGCGAGCTGGCAGCCCTGACCGACCGGCGCCGCACATCCGAGATCATTGCCGAAACCGATTGCGAGCTGGCGAGCTATAGCGCCACTGCCTTCCTGACGCTGCTGAAGCAACATGGCGAACTGGGCCTGGCCCTGGCCCGCATCCTGGCTCGCAGGGTCCGTCATACGACACAACGCATGTTCGAACTCTCCGCCCTGTCGGCGCCGGGACGGGTCTATGCCGAGATCCTGCGCATGTCGGAGAGCTCGGCCGCCGGACGCACCCGGACCATCCAGCCCATTCCATCGCTGACCGCCGTCGCCGTGCGCGTCAACACGACCCGGGAAACCGTGTCGCGCACGATCAGTGATCTGGAACGCCGGGGATTGCTGCGCCGGCGCGAGGACGCATTCGAGCTAGTCGATCCCGACCATCTCGCCCGGCTGAGCACCGCCAGCTGAGAAGGCATCATCGAGCGCCGCCGGACAGTCGGGCGCCACGGCCCTCAGACTGGACATGCCAAGCTCGGGCATCAGGGCATCGATTTCGGTCTCGCCGACATACTCACAGCGAAACTCCGCACCGCTCGCCATGGCCAACGCCGCCGCAAAGGGCGCGCTGACAAAGATTGAGCCGGGCACCGTCGCCCGCTCGATACGCGAGGCAATCGCCACCTGCCCGCCGAACAGGGTCGGCACGCGGCGCAAAGGGTCCTGTCCTTCCTGAACCGGTCCGTAATGGCCGCCAATCCGCAGGGCGAGATGGCAAGGCAGGCCGAGGGCTTCGAGATCGATCGCCGAGAATGCGCTGCGCAGCCGGTCGGCAGCCCGCGCCGCCTGATCGACGCGCTCGAATGCCAGGAAGAGCCCGTCACCCCAACTATTGGCGTAGAGCGGCGCCGGCTCGAACGCGTCACATTCCTGCGCCAGCACCGACATGATGGACTGCACGAAAGCCGGCACAAGATCATCGGCGATGCTCGATGAGCCACAAACATCGACGAACAACATCGCCCGCAAGACCTGGTTGAAAGCTGGGTCAGCCTCGGTCGCCGCCAGGTCCGTCCCGCGATAGCGCATCACTTCACCGGCCGGGAGCACAAGTTGGCGCAGCCCGGCCTCGCACCAGACATTGCGGTCATGCGCAGTTCCAAACCCTGCCGTCGCCGCGGCCTCATCGGCGATCAGCAATTGGATCGGCGAGGTTGCCAGCGCGCTTGCCCGCATCCGGGCCAGGCCCATCGCGACCTCGCTGGCGAAGCGGATATGCTGGCCCGAGAGGAGCTTGCGATCGGTCGTGACTTCGTGGATTTCGGCCGCACTGGACAGGCAGGCCTCGCAGCGCTTGACCCATTTATCGCCAAGCGGCCGCACCGACGCATCAATGAAGACATTGACAGGCACGGGCAGCACGAGATGCAGCTCATTGCCGCGCGTGATCGCCGCTTCCGCGACGAGAATGTCGGCCCCGGCGGCGATGGCGCCATAGGCCGGGCCGATTTTCTCGCGTTCAAACGCTTCGGCGATCGCCAGGGAAAGCCCCGACTCGCGCGCCGGCGCGAGGCCGTCAGCGCCGCTTCCGGACTGGAATAGATGGCCGGCGAAATGACAGGGGCGCGGCGGCTCCAGATTGGCCAGCCACGGCGCGGATAATTGCTGCAGCCTCACCACCATGCGCAATTGCCGGATTGTCGTTGCGTGGGCCAGGTAATTTTCGCGATCACAGGCGATCGCCGATCTCAGCGCCATATGCGCCGCTCCGGCATCACGAAGCAGAAGATGCGCTTCGGCCTGCGAGGCCAGGCGGTAATAGGCATCCTCGGCAGCGTCAGGCGTCAGGCTGCGGCAGGAGCCCAGAACCTTGCGCGCCAGCGCCTCCGAGCGCTTCCGGTCGCCGGCCAGCAGAAACAGGGTTGCGGCATTGATCCCGGGATAATGGCCCCCGGTCTCCTGGAAAATCCGGTCATATTGTTCCGCAGCGATATTCGCGAGCCGCTGGACATCATCGCCCGACGCCTCCAGCGCCATACTCTTGCGCAGGCGGGCGCCGAGCGCGAGGTTGTCCTCGTCATGACTGGCTTCGGACAGCCGGAAGCGGCGGTAATCAAATTCGGCACGCTCCAACGCCCCGGACCGAACCAGGCAGAGCACGGCGCGGTGCTTGAACCAGCCATCATCGGGCTGCTGCGCCGATGCGGCGAGGCAGAGATCATAGGCACGGGCAAGATCGCCCTGATTGAACCGTTCGAGGATTATCCGCCGCATCCGCGCTCCAGCGATCATTTCGGCTCAAAGGGGCCTGATGATCGCCGGCCGGTCAATCTTCATTGATGATCATCGGATCGATAATCACCCGCGTATGCTGAGCCCCATTGGCCTGGGCGGCATCGAGGAAGAGTGCGAACTCGAAGCTTTCATCGGTCTGTTCATGACTGTCGACCAGCTGGAAGGCATTGGGCTCCATGCTCACACCGTCAAGCGTCAGCCAGTCAAGACCGGCAAACTCGCCCGGCTGGGACGCGGTTTTCATTTTGATGCGGGCGGGCTCGAACGACCAGTCAGGCATGCTGATCGCGAAGATCAGGCGAGAGGCGCATTTCACCACGAGATCATACGGGCTCGCCGTCACCGTATTGTCGGCGGTCCAGAGCGGTGCCAGCGCAGCATAGGCCAGAGTCCGCAACCGGGCGGCATCCACGTCAGGATTCTTGGCGACGACTGCGGCGAAGGTGTCAAGAATGGTGCGGATTTCCGGATCGGTGAAGGCCCCGCGCCCCATGTCGCTGCCTGTCAGCACGACAAAGCTGCTATCGCGCAGCGTGCTCACGCTGATCTGAGTGCGTGTATGGGCGCACGTTGGCGCGCCGAGCAGGGCGGTCTGGACCTTGGTGCCGTCGAGTCCGCTCATGTCTGGATTCGTCATGTCTGCCCCGTTTCAAGTTCACGCCGGCCAAATCCGGCGTGTGGCGATCCACGCGGATCTAATTCGCCTCCGCCGATGCGGAGGCGAGGATGGACTGTGCACGCTGGTATTCGGTCGCCGCGTCGAGACGCAGTTGATCTGCGATCGGTGCCAGCATTGTCACCATATGCTCGCGCAAGATCGTCGCGGCGCCCTCTGCCCCGGCGCGAGCTTCCAGCGCCGCCAACTCATTGGAGGCCGACGCGTAGAGGAATGGGCCGTACTGGAATTCGGTCTGCCAATTGGCCTCGGCGACCAGCGAGGTCATCAGATGATCAAGCCGCAAATGCGCCGATTCATCCTGCCCCATGGCGACAAAGATCCGCGCTTCGACGAGGCCGGCGTAAAACCGTGTCTCCGCCACGCGAGCACTGGCATCTGCCATCCAGGACGGGTGAGCCATATAGGCCGAGGCGTCGAGATAGGCTTCACGCGCGCCCGCCGTGTCGTTTGCGAGCAGGCGGGCCTGGGCCAGCCAGAGCCGTTGCCGCACCGTCGTCAGACGCCAATTCCCGTTGGCCGGATCGCGCTGGAGCAGGGCATCGGCCTCGAATGAAGTCGCTTCGAGAATGGCGAGCGCCACTTCCAGATCGCCAGCCGGCGTGTCCGGTCCCGGCGCGATGAGCAGGCGGGCGAGCGCGCGCTCGGCATTGATCGCATCGCGGCGGATATTCCAGTCATCAACCTCGGCCGCCAATTGATCTTCGTAAATCCCGATCTCTTCGCGGCGCGCCGCGATCGCGGCATCACGGCCATCCGTCATCTCAAAGATCGTCGCGACCCAGGCGAGAGCATGCGCATGATCGACACGCGCCTGGACCAGATCGGGTTGGCGATCCGCGAGATCGCGATGCAACGCAGCAGCGGCAATGAAGGCCTCGCGGGCTTCTGGCAATCGGGCGGACTGAAGATAGATGACGCCCAGATTGGCGTTGGAATAAGCGTATTCCGAGAGCCATTCCATATTCGAGCCATCGATATCCGTCAGCCGCTCAGCGAGGGCGCGGTACTCCAGAAAATCCTGTTCGGCATCATCCAGGCGTCCCTGACGCCAGGCATAATAGCCAACCCAATAGGCGCTCTGGGAGTGTTCGAAAATCCGATCGGGATTATCGCCTTCATTCTGGAGCAGCTGATGGGTCGCGTCATAGGCGCGGCGAAAATGGCCGTAGGCCGCTTCCAGATCACCCTCGGCGGATTCGATCTCGCCGAGCAGGTGGAAGGCGCGGGAGCGACGCCCCAGCGCATCGGCTGACAATTGCCGTGTTGGCTGCGAAGCATAATAGGCAACGACCTTCTCGCCCACGGCATCGAGGACATCCAGCCGTCCAACCGGCTCAAGCTTGTCTTGAAGATCGCTGAGCATGAATTCGATCAAATCCTCTGCATCGGCCTTGCGGCGTTCAGCCTCCGACCGAGCCGAGAAAGCGACAAGGGTGAGGCCAGTCATCACTAGCGCGAGGAGAAGGGAGAACATCGTGACGGCAGTCACGCGGCGTTGACGCCGCTGAAGGTCACGCTGAATGATTTGATCGAGGCGCAAGCCCAGCATGCCTGCAGCAAGCTTGACCACGCCCATGCGCAGGCCATCGCCGCCGGGGCGGAAGTCCGCACCAATCGGCTCGGCATCAACCCCCTGGGCCCCGCCTTCGAGCAGAGCGGCCGGGAAACAATACTGGCTGGTGCGATCACTGGAGGTCGACGCGCCGGGGTCACCGGCGGGATCCCCAGCGACGATCGCGGCAAGAACCTCACCGGCCGGATTGACCGTGCGAAACTCCTGAATTTCCTGATTCACCCAGCGTGATGCCGCCGCCGCAGGTGAACATATAACGATCAAGACGTCGGAATTGGCCAATGCGGCCCGCACAGATGCGGTCAGGTCTCCGGCAGCCGACAAATCGTCGCGATCACGGAAAATCGGGGTCAGGCGCCGGGGTACCGGCCCGCGCGCCGTTACGCTGCCCACCAGATTGCCCGGCAGCCGATAGGCTTCCAATGCCCGGTGGATCCGGCGCGCCCAGCGGCCGTCATCATGACTGTAACTGATAAATGCCCGATATTTCGCTTGCCCAGTCATCACGCTATCCCCCGGTCCCACGCCGCGGACATGATCGCGCCAGACGCTTCGGAGTGCAACCACGGGTGAGATCACCCGGCAACATGACCAGTGGAAGTACGGCGGAGCGCGTGGCGAAGTTGGGGCTTCGCTTGGGCAAGGTCGCGCGCCCCGCCGTTCCCCCAAGGAGGATCTGGAGGTGGCAGCGTGATGCTGCAGACCCAGTTTACATGCGGCGGCCCGGCACTGGTGTGATCGCGATCACAGCACGGCCCGGATCTATTGCGGGCCTGATGGAGCCTGAATATCGAGTTCGGCGACCTCAATTGTAACGCCGCCAAACCCGGCCCGCGTGTGCAGTCGGACGGGCAGGTAGAACCCGTCCTCCGGGAAGGGTGCCAGCCAGATATCAAGCGGGTAGCGCAATTCTGACGGCGACGGATAATCTTCCGGGTCATAGCCGGCGATCGGCTCGTACCAGACATGGCAGAGCAAGGCTTCACCGCGCCAGGCTGGCGTTCTGACGGTTTCAAAACCGCCCGCTTCCAGCCGCAAATCATAACGGGCCTTGCCGTCGAATACCGGCAACCGGCCGGAACAGATCGATGCGTCGCCGCCCGAGCGGCTTTGCGAAACCATGAAGAGAGCCGAGATCGGGTCGATCACGCCGGTCCGCTGTTCGCGTGTTGCCGGCGGTACACCGAGCGATCCGAAAGGCGGCGTCGCTTCGGACGAGGCGATCGCGTCCTCGAACCGGATATCGACCGCTCGCACCTTGGAGCCTGTCCGTTCGACATGGCCGTAATGCGATGGGGTCATGGCCTCGAACGTCCGGCGGCCCTCGACTTCGGCACGAATGTCGAAATCGGTGAACAGGGCCGCAAGCCCGGCGGCCTCGACCACCGTGTTGGCCGCGTACCGGCCGGGATCGATTTCGGCTGTCAGCGCGATCGTGCCGACCTTGAAGATCAATACCGAGCTGGAATAACGCGCGGTGACTATGCGCCCGGCGGCGGTCGAATCGGCGGCGACGTTGGCAGCACCCGGCGCATCGGGCACAGGATCACCGGCGGCAGCGCCGGCCAGCGCCAGACTTGTGGCGGCCAGAAGGACTTGAAACAATGTCGTCATGCCGGGCCATCATCCATCTGCTAACCTGTCGTCCTGCCGCAGGATTGCGGTCGCATTTTGGCGGAATATCGTCGCCGACGCCACGTCCGCATCAATACGCCACCGAGGTGATGCAAATCAGCCCGCAGGCGTGCACAGAGTTTGTGACAGGGGCTTGCCGAATGCCTATATGTGCGCATGCACCGGAGGAAGGTGGCTCCGCTTGAAATTGCTTGTTTTCGCCATCGCCGTACTGACCGCATGCGGACCCGCATTTGCCGCTCCGCTCGCGACCATTGAGGGCGTCAGCGATCCCGAACTCGCACGCGCGCTCGAAGCCGCCATCGGCGAACGCGCTGAATCCGATAGTCCCGCCGACGGGCCCTTGCGACAGGCTCGGACCGCCGCTGACCGGGCCCGCCGTCTCTTGCGCGCCGAAGGCTATTACCGGGCACAGGTTGATCCGCGCGTCGGCACCGATTTGCTGGCGGCGATCCACGTCACGCTCGGGCCCCGTGTCCGGATCGCCAGCATTGATGCCGTTACCGCGCCCGACGCCGCGGCAGCGTCCATCGCCCGGAGCGCTATAACTTTGAGGGTCGACGCTCCCTTGCGCGCGGCCGATGTCATCGCCAGCGACAATCTCGGACTGACCGCCCTGCAGGGCGCTGGCTGGCCCAGCGCCGAAGCCGGCGAACGCCGCGTGACCGTCGATCATGCCACCGACACCGCGGCGATTCATTTCGTCTACGACACTGGCCCATTCACGATCTACGGACCATTTCAGCTCGAGAGCGAAGGCTGGCGGCCCGAATTTATCGCCGCCATCTCGCCGCTCCAGGCCGGCGCCACCGCCAGCCGCGCGGAAATCCTGGAATATCAGCGCCGTCTGGATTCGCTCTCGAGCGTACGCACCTCGCAGGTCATGCTCGGCGATGTTGATCCTGAGACCGGCGAGCGGCCCGTCCGTGTCGCCCTCACCGCCGGGCCGCGCCACAGTGTCGAAGCCTCGTTGAGCTATGCGACCAGCGAAGGCGCCGGCGCCAATATGGACTGGAAGCGGCGCAATCTGTTTTCCGGTGATGAAACCCTCACGATCGAGGCCAGCATCGCGACCCTGCAGCAAGGTGTCGGAGCCTCGCTGACCCTGCCGCACTGGCATCGCTACCAGCAGACCCTGTTATTCAGCGCCGGCCTGCAATCTCAGGAAACCGATGCCTTCGATCAAACCGAATTGCTCCTGCGCGCCGGGGTGACGCGCCGGGTCGGCAGCCGCCTGGAATACGGCGCCGGCACCCGGCTCGACATCTCGCAGGTGACCGACATCACCGGCCCGCGCGACGCCAATACCCTGGCCCTTGATCTCAGCGCGGCCTATGACAGCCGCAATGACCCGCTCGACCCGGTGGAGGGATTGCGCGCCCGGCTGGAGGTTTCCCCGGCGGCGACCTTTGGCGATGTCGAGACCCGCTATGTCCGCATTGAGGCTCGCGCCAGCAGCTATTACCGGCTCACGAGCGCGCTCGTCGCCGCGGCCCGGGTACGGATTGGCACGACGATCGGGACCAATGCCGCCGACCTGCCGGCCGATTTGCGCTTCTATGCGGGCGGCGGCGGCTCCGTGCGCGGCTTCGACTATCAGTCGGTGAGCCCGCTGGGCAGCGATGGCGCGCCGTTCGGCGGGCTGTCGGTCACCGAAACGAGCCTGGAATTACGCTGGCGCTCGCAGGGACGCTGGGGCGCGGTGGCATTCCTCGACTCCGGTGCAGCCGCCAGCCAGTCCGCCCCCGGATTCAGCGAGATTCGCAGCGCTTTCGGGATTGGCGCGCGCTATTATTTCGATTTCGCGCCGGTGCGCTTCGATATCGCCACCCCGCTCGACCGAGAGTCAGGCGACGCAGCGATCCAGATCTATTTCAGCCTCGGTCAGGCCTTCTGATGGCGGCGAAACGCTTCCCATGGCGCGGCATTTTGCAGGCGCTCGCCATCACCGCAGGCCTGTTCTTGATTCTGGTCGCCGGCGGCCTGATCGCCGTCAGTAACGGGCCGGGCCGCTGGCTGGTGAATTCCTTCGTCGATGGACGGGAAATTGGCCATCTTGGGCGCGTCCGCATCGAGGGCGTGCATGGCGACCTCCTGTCCGATTTCAGCATTGATCGCATCACCCTCTCGGACTCGTCCGGTGTCTGGCTTGAGGCCGAATCTCTGGCGGTGAGCTGGCAGCCGCGCACGCTGGCCAATGGACCGATCCGGATCAACCTGTTCACGATCGACCGGGTCGCCATCGCCCGCACGCCCGATTTGCCCGACGATCCCGACGCGACGCCATCAGGCGGCACACTGCCCGATTTCATCCTGACCGAGGCGCGGATCGCCCGGCTCGAGCTCGCCGAGGGGCTGGCCGGTCAAGCCGCGATCCTGCAGGCGAATGGCAGCATGCGACTGGAAGCCGGCGCGCCGGGACAGGCGACGATCTCGATCACCCGCCTCGATGCACCGGGCGACGCCATCGATGGCCGGTTCGAAATTCTCGCCGGCGGACGCATTGAAGGCCATTTCACCGCCTCCGGCGCCCCGGGCGGACCGCTGGCAACGCTGGCGCAAATGCCCGATGAGCAGATTGATATCGTGGCCGAACTTGGCGGCGACCGCGCGTCGGGCGAGGGCCAGTTCGGCATCCGCCTGTCGGGGCGTGAACTGGCCAATGGTCAGCTGCACTGGGCCGACAATGCCTGGCTGATCGACAGCGCGGTCGAGCCCGGCAATTGGACCGGCCTGCCCGAAACCCTCGCCCCCATCCTCTCGCACGGCGAGATCAGCGCCCATGGCTCGATATCATCCTTCGGGGTGCAGAGCGCGCGATTGCATGCCGACACGCTCGATGTCGAGCTGACCCGAACCCCCGACCAGGACTGGGATCTGGCGCTGCAGACGCGCGGACAGGCGCTGGCGCAATTGTCCGGCGGCGAAGCCAGCGCCGCGTCCTTGCGGTTCGAAGGCCGGCTCGATCTGAGCGATGGCTACGGCCTCAACGGCCAGCTTGCCGTCGAAGAACTCGCCGCCGCAGACGCGCAGATCGCCGCGATCTCCGGCCCGGTGCAGCTGCACTATAATTCGGGACAGCTGCAACTCGCCGCCCAGCTCGCCCTGTCCGGGCCCGACCTTGGCGAGAGCGCCCTCAATGAATTGCTTGGCGATCAGGCCAGTCTGACCCTGGATCTGACCGCCGATCTGGAGCAGGGCCGCTATCAGCTCACCGGTTCGCAACTGATTGGCGCTCACATCTCGGTCGATGCCGACGGGCATTACGGTCCCGGCACCGACCAGATCGCGCTCAATGCCCGGGCCGCGCTCGACGATATCGCCCGCCTGACCGATCAGGGCAGCGGTCCGGTGACGGCCGTCATCACCACGACCGGCGCGAATGAGATCGCCCTGGTCATTGATGGCAGCGCCATCGAGACCGATCCGCGGCTGGCGCCCCTGATTGAAGCCTTGCAGGTAACCGCGACTTTGCGTCTGGAAGCGGAGGGCTGGCGGGTGCCGACGCTTTCGGTGCGCTCGACGCAGGTCTCGCTGGAGGCACAGGCGCAAGGCAGTTCAGCTACCGACTGGCAGGCGAGCGGCGATCTGGCCTTTTCGGGCGCGATCGAGGGCGTGGCGCTGAGCTTCGCCGGCGGGCTGGCGACCGGGTTCGAGCTGGACTCGACGGCCGGCCTGATCACCGCCCGAACCGTGACAGCGACCGAGGCCATCCTGATCGGCAATACCCGCTTCAACGTCCCGCGGCTGGCGCTCAATGCCGAATATGGCAATGGCAATCTTTCCGCCGACTGGACCCTCGCTGGCCGCTATGACAGTCGCGAACTGGTCCTGGCCGGCGCGGCGCATCAACGCGGTGCCGACTGGACAATGGCCGTGCGCGACAGCCAGTTTGGTCCCTCGGTGATCGAAGCCGATGCCACGATTGATGATGACAGGCTCACGTTCAGCCTGCTGGCCGGAACCCAGGCTCGCTGGTCGCTTTCGCTCGAATACAATGCCGCGCTCGACGCCTTGCTCGACGGCAATTTCGACGCCCGGCTGGGGGTCAGGGACATGATTGCCGGCTCGGTCGTGCTGACCGACGCCCAGGTCTCGCTGAGCGGCCCTATGGCCAATCTGGCGCTCGACGCCGAGCTCTCGGGCCTGGCTGGCGTGCCCTTCGATCTCAATGCGACCGGTGCGATCGGCCTCGACGAAAACGGCCTGCGCGCCGAATTGAGCCCGGGCGGACATCTCGGCGCCAATGCCTGGCAGACTGTCGAGCCGATCCGCGCCCTGATCGACGGGCCCAACCGGTCGCTGGGTGGACAAATCACATTCGGCGGAGGCCAGCTGGGCGCGCACTGGCAGGAAGATGGCGAGATTGCACAGCTCGACTTCCAGGTCGAACGCCTGCCGGTCGCCCTGCTGGTTGATCTGGCGGGATTGCCGGAAATGTCGGGCATGATCGACGCTGACGGTGCCCTGCAGCAAAGCGAAGGCATATGGCGCGGCACGGCGGAGCTAATCGCAAGCAGCCTGACCGCGGCCTCGCTGTCAGATGCGCCGGACATGCGGATCGAAACCCGCCTCACCCTCGGCGAGGACACGCTGGCCGAGACGCTGGCCACCGGCGGTGGGCTCAGCGCGCGCGCCTTCCTGACGCGCGCCGGTGCGACCACTGATCTGCTGGCCATCCTCGACGGGCCCGACGCCATCATCACGGGCGGTATCGAGGCGAGCGGCGAGATCCAGTCGCTGACCTCCCTGATGCTGCCGATCGGGACCTCGCTCTCGGGCAATGCCGATATCGACCTCGCCATCTCGGGCACGCGCGGCGCACCGGAGATCGATGGCGAGGTGGCGCTTCATGACGGCCGCTTCAGCGCCGCCGAGCACGGCACCGACATTCTCGACATCCAGCTTCTGGCACATCTGCACAATAGCGAGGTCGAGCTCGAGAGCTTCACCGCGGGCGACGGCGCGACCGGTCAGATCACGGCCACGGCAGCGGGCCGGATCACGGCGCAGGGGCCGCGCGGCCAGGCCGAATTCAATTTCGAGAGTTTCACCGCCGCCCGGCGCCCCGACCTGACCGCTCGCATAACGGGGCAGACCCGTCTGACGATGGATGAAAGCGGCCTGCTCGTCGCCGGCGAGACCCGGCTCGACCGCGTTTACGCCCAGCCTCCGGCCAATGGCGCCGCAGCGATCCCCGAGATCGAAGTCGTCGAACTCAACCTGCCCAAGAACCAGATACGTGCCTCGCGAGCACGCTTGCCGATCCGGCTCGACTACCGCGTCTATGCGACCGACCAGATCTATTTCAACTCCTCCAATTTCAACACTGAATGGCGCGCCGATATCCGCATCACCGGCCAGGCCAAGAAGCCGACGCTGACCGGCACTGCGACCCTGGTGCGGGGCTCGGCGACAGTATTCAGCCGGCGCTTCACCCTGGAAGAGGGCCAGGTCGTGTTCAACGGCCCGCCAACGGCGGCCCGTGTCTCCCTGGTGGCGCATTATCAGCGCGAGGATTTTGCGGCCGATGTTTCGATATCCGGCCCGCTGATGACACCGACCGTAACCCTGACCAGCGATCCCACCCTGCCCGATGACGAGATTATCGCGCGCCTCTTGTTCGATCGTTCGGCCAGCGAACTGGGCCCGTTCGAGGCGGCGCAACTGGCGGCACAATTGTCCGGTCAGGACATATTCGGCTTCGTTGACCGCTTCCGCTCGCTGGTCGGTGTCGACCGGCTTGATATCGGTGCCGGCGCCGATGGCAGTCTCACCGTCACCAGCGGACGGCGCTTCGGCAATGATTTCTATGTCGAGGTCGAGAGCGCCGGCGCTGCCGCGCTCAGCACGGCGAGCGTTGAATGGTCGCTGACGCCCGAGCTCAGCATTCTTTCCCGCCTCAGCGGTGATACCGAGGCCTCGGTCTCGATCCGCTGGCGCCGGGATTATTGACGCGGCGCGGGCATCGCTCTCCGGCGGTCGCCTTGCACCACCAACCGTGGCAGAGTAGGCAGCAAGAACACGATCCGGCGGCTTCGCCGGTCCCGAAACAGCTAACAGGACGGCTGGGCACGCATGGGTGATTTCTGGAAGCGCATCGTCAAGCCCAGCGGCCCTTGGGCTCACTGGCTGATCTTCATCACCATGCTGGCGATTGTCGCCGCCGGCGTCACCGGCAATCTGACCATTGTTCGCGAATACCTCGATACCGAAGCGCTGACCTTCACTGCAGGTGATTTCCACGTCAGCCCCTATGACGCCCTGCGCGCGCTATTGCTGCTGGTGCTGATTTTCTGGATCACGGCGGCGATCGCCGATGCGGTCCAGTACCGGGTCCGGCGGCTCGGAAAACTCCATCCGACGACGCGCACCCTGGTCGCGAAAATTCTCCAGATCGCGATCTACATCATCGCCTTCCTGGTCTCGATGGACGTGCTCGGGCTCAATCTGACGACTCTGACCGTGTTCAGCGGCGCGGTCGGGATTGGCCTTGGCTTCGGATTGCAGAACATCGCCTCAAATTTCATTTCCGGCCTGATCCTGCTGCTGGAACGCTCGGTCGATATCGATGATTTGATCGAATTGCCCGACGGGGTGACCGGCTTCGTGCGCAAATCGAGCGCGCGCTACACCCTGCTCGAAACCTTCGACGGCAAGGAAGTGCTGGTCCCGAACGAGGATTTCATCACCAGCCGGGTGACCAACTGGACTCTCTCGACCAGCAAGGGCCGGGTCGAAATCAATATCGGCGTCGCCTATGGCAGCGATCTGGAACTGGCTCACAAGCTGATCCTGGAAGCGACGACAGAGCATCCGATGTGCCTGGCCGAGCCGGCCGCACAATGCTTCCTGCGCAATTTTGGCGACAGCTCGATCGACTTCACCGTGCTGTTCTGGATCGAGGATGTCGTCACCGGACGCTGGAAGCCCAAAAGCGATGTCATGTTCGCGATCTGGCACAAATTCCGCGATAACGGCATCGAGATTCCTTTCCCGCAGCGCGATTTGCATATCAAGAATGCCGCCGCCCTGAAGGAGATCATCAATGCCCAATGAATTCGGGATTCTCCACGCCTGCTCGATCAATGGCGACGGCCATGGCGATGTGCTCACCGGCGATGACGTCTCCCACCTGATCAAGGATGAGGCGCTCGCCTGGGTGCATCTCGATGCGACCCATCCCGGCGCGCGCACCTGGCTGGAGCGCGAGATCGCCTATCTCGACCCGATCATCATCAATGCGCTTCTGGCCGACGAAACTCGGCCGCGCATGGTGATGTTTGAGCAAGGCGCACTGATGATCCTGCGCGGCGTCAACCTCAATGAGGATGCCGAGCCGGAAGACATGGTCTCGATCCGGCTCTGGATTGACGGCTCGCGTATCATCAGCCTGCGCCGCCGCCGTCTGAAAGCCGTCACTGATCTGCGCGAACGCCTCGCCGAGGGCACCGGCCCGAAGAATTCCGCTGACTTCATCGCCATGCTCACCGCGCGCCTGTTCGAGCGCATGGAGCCTGTGCTCACCGATCTCGACGAGCATCTCGACGATGTCGAGGAAGAGGTGATGGAAGCACCGACACCGGCCGCCCGGCAGGCAATCAATACGATCCGCAAACAGGCCATCATGTTCCGGCGCTATATCGCGCCCCAGCGCGATGTGATCGCGCATTTGCGCACCTCCGAGCTTCCCTGGCTCGACATGATGAACAAGCGGCGCCTTCAGGAAAATCTCGACATGGTGATCCGCTATATCGAGGATCTCGACGCCATTCGCGAGCGCGCCCAGATCGTCAAGGACGAGCTGGCAAACGGGCTGGCCGACCGGATGAACAAGAATCTCTACGTCCTGTCGGTGATCGCCGCGATCTTCCTGCCGCTCGGCTTCCTGACTGGCCTGCTCGGCATCAATGTCGGCGGCATCCCGGGGGCTGACAATGTCAGCGCCTTCTGGGTGTTTGTCGCCGGGCTGTTCGGCATTGGCGGGGTCCAGATCGCCGTCTTCCGCTATCTGAAATGGATCTAGGCATGAGAGTGGCGGCGCTTTTGGCCTGCCTGGTCATCGCCATCGGCAGCGCGCCCGCAACGGCGCAATCTGCGGCCGGCCCCGGCCCCGGCCCCCGGCAGGAACAGGCCGACGGCGGACAGCTGCCAGGTGTCAGGCCTGTCTGGACCGGACCTGCTGCCGACCCCACCCTGCTGAAGGATCTGGTCACCGCGATCCGCGCATCAGCCAGTCACGGGCTCAATCCACAGCACTATCAGCTGGCGCAGCTGGAGGCCGTCGATTCCTTCCGAGCCGACCCCGTCATCGATGCGCTGGCAAGCCGCGCCTGTCTGAGCCTGGCCGGACATCTTCTGGCGGGCCGGTTTGATCCCACCCGTTTCGAGCCGGACTGGACAGAACCGCGCCGGACCCGCGATCTGCAGGCCTGGCTGCGACAGGCCATGGATGACGGCAGCATCGCCGCCAGTCTCGACGCCCTCGCCCCGGACGAGCCGGGCTATACCGCCTTGCGCAATGCGCTGCTGCGCTATGAAGCGATCGTTCAGGCTGGCGGCTGGCCCTTGATCGATGAGGGCGCAGAATTGCGGTCCGGCGATCGCGGGCCACGCGTGGAACAGCTTCGTGCGCGGCTGGAAGCCAGTGGCGATCTGGCGCCGCTGACCATCCCGGCCGAAGCCAGTGAACAAGCAAGCGGCACCCCGGACCCGGTCACTCCAGAAGCCATCAACGCCGAGCCCGCCGATCCCGAATTCTTCGACGCGTCTTTGCAAGCCGCCGTCGAGGCATTCCAGCAAGGCGCGCGGCTTGACGTCGATGGCCGCGTCGGCAGCCAGACACTGCACGAATTGAATTTGAGCGCAGATCACCGGGTCTCACAAATCCGCGCCAATCTTGAACGCTATCGCTGGCTGCCTGCGGATATGGGCCGGCGCCATATCCGCGTGAACATCCCGGATTTTACCCTGGAGGCCCGCAATGAAGGCCTGGTCGAACGTCGCCATGACGCCATCGTTGGCCTGAGCTATCGGCCGACGCCCGTCTTCTCGGCTGAAATGACCTATATCGTCGTCAATCCCTGGTGGGAGACGCCAAGAAGCATCGCCGTGCGCAATGAATTGCCGCTGTTTCGCCGGGACCCGAGTGCCGTGAACCGCCTCGGCTTCCAGGTGCTGGACCGCGACGGCAATGTGGTCGATCCCGCATTGATTGACTGGAATACCGTTCCGGCCCGCGATTTTCCCTATCGGCTTCGCCAGGCGCCCGGCCCGCTCAATGCACTGGGCGAGGTCAAGCTGATCTTCCCCAATCCGCACAATGTCTATCTGCACGACACCGCGAACCGGGAATTGTTCGCCCATAACCGGCGTTGCTATTCATCGGGCTGTGTCCGGCTTCGCGACCCGTTCGAACTGGCCGATTGGGTGATCGCCGAAACGCCGGATTTGACACCGGAAAGACTGCGCGAAGTTGCGGCCGGCAATACCGAGACGCGCCTGCCTCTCGCTGCCCCCATCCCGGTCTATATCCTTTACTGGACAGCCGTGCACGACCCGTCGACTGGCATCCGCTTCGTCGCAGACCTATATCAAAGGGATGATGAGTTGATTTCGGCGCTGGAGGCTACTCCGTCGTCTGAGGAGTAGTGTTATGAGAAAATTTCTCGGAAAAGCCGTGTTGTGTGCCGCCCTGGTGTCCATTTTGCCCCAGATCGCGCACGCCAGGCTTCTGAACCCGGTCGCCGACCGGACCGGCCCGCCCGTGGCCGCCTATGAGCCGGGGCATCTGCCCTTTGCCATCACCCTGCGCGATGACCTTGTCGTCGATCTGGCGACTTTTGCCGTTTTCGCGCAACCGGGCGAACGCATTCAAATTCGCAGCGACCAGCCACTGATCTGGCTGGACGGTGAAACCAGCCGCGCCGCGACGACCGAACTCGACTGGACGGCACCGGACACTCCCGGTCTGACCCGGGTCAGTCTTGATGATGGCGAAGGCCATATCATGGAACTCAACCTGGTCGTGATGCGGCGCCATACCCCTGGTGATGGCGAAGTGATCAATGGCTACCGGCTCGGCAGCTATCCGTCGGAGCCCTATCTCGGCCACGCCAATTACCGGGCCCCGGAAAACTTCCTTGAAGTCACGGACGGGCTCGAGGATCTGGCGGTATCGCCGCACTTCCGGCTCGGGCAATTCCTGTGCAAACAGACCGCCGACGGCACGCGCTACCTGGTGCTGAGCGAACGTCTCCTGGTCAAGCTGGAAGGCATTCTCGAAGCCGCCAATGAGCGCGGCTGGCGGGCCGATACCTTCACCGTGATGAGCGGCTATCGCACCCCGGCCTATAATGCCTCGATCGGCAATGGTCGCCATTCCCGCCATATCTATGGTGGTGCCGCCGATATATTCATCGACTCCAATGGTGATGGTGTGATGGACGATCTCAATGGTGATGGCGTGCATGACCGCCAGGACGCGGCGGCGCTGTTCGATCTCGTCGACAGCCTGTCGCACAACTCGCCGCGCTTCACGCCGCTGATCGGCGGTCTCGGCGAATACGCGCCGACCTCCAATCATGGCCCCTTCGTCCATGTCGATGAACGCGGCTGGCGCGCCCGCTGGGGCCGCGGCTAGACGCGCAAAGGCCGCGGCGGCCCGTCGGCGGTTTGGTAACCATCGGCGAGTCAGAGTAAGCTATGGCCAGGATTGTCGTCCTGACCCTGAACAATGAGGCTTTGCATGATTGAGCGGCTGAAACGCCTTGCCCTCGCCTGTGCGGTGGCACCCCTGCTGGGCGTTTTGCCGGCTGATTCCACGACAGCGAATTATGATTGCCGCGCCTGCGAGACGGGAACCCGCTTCTATCAGGCCCGGGAGCTCAGCCTGGCCTGGACCGGGCCGGCCAATGCCCGTCTCTATGATGATCTCGTGATCGCCGTGCGCGGGGCCGCATCACACGGGCTCGACCCTGCCGACTATCATCTCGCCCTGCTCGAGGCGGGCAATCCGCAGCGCGCTGATCTCGATCTCGATGAGGTCGCGACCGACGCCTATCTGACCCTGGCCGCACACCTTTTGTCCGGACGCCTCAATCCCGTAACGATCGAGCCGGACTGGACCGCCGCCCGACGCGGACGCGACCTCGTCGCCTATCTCCAGGCCGCGCTCGGCAATGACGCCATCGCCGAAAGCCTGGAAGCCCTGGCTCCCGACCAACCCGGCTATCATGCCCTGCGCGAAGCGCTGGCACGCTATCAGGCGCTCGCCGACGCCGGCGGCTGGCCCGGCGTCAATCCCGGGCTGACCCTGCATCCCGGTGATCGCGGCCCGCGCGTGGCCCAGCTTCGCGCCCGGCTTGAAGCCACTGGCGATCTGGCCCCCCTCGTCCAACCCGCCGACGCCTCCACCGCCGCGCCGGATCCGGAGTTCTTCGACCCGGCGCTCGACGCCGCCGTGCGGGTTTTCCAGCACCGCGCCAGTCTCGACCCCGACGGCAATGTCGGTGCCCTGACCCTCGCCCAGCTCAATACCAGCCCGAACCAGCGTCTCGCCCAGATACGGGCGAATATGGAGCGTTGGCGCTGGCTGCCCGAAGATCTCGGTCGCCGGCATATCCGCGTCAATATCGCCGATTTCTCGCTGGAAGCCCGCAATGACGGCATCGTCGAGCAAGAGCATGACGTCATTGTTGGACGCCTCTATCGGCGCACGCCCGTCTTCTCGGGCAGCATGACCTATTTCGTACTCAATCCCTGGTGGGAAACGCCGCCAAGCCTGGCCGCCCGTGACAAGCTGCCGGCCTTTCGCGCCGACCCGGACGCCGTAACGCGGCTGGGATTTCAGGTCATCGACCGCTCGGGCGCACTGGTTGACCCGGCAACGATCGACTGGGCCACTGTGCCGGCCACCAATTTCCCCTATCGGCTGCGCCAGTCGCCCGGCCCGCTCAACGCGCTCGGGGAAGTGAAATTCATGTTCCCCAATCCGCATAATGTCTATCTGCACGACACGCCGACGCGCGGCCTGTTTGCCCAGACCCGCCGCGACTTCTCCTCGGGCTGCGTGCGCGTGCGTGATCCCCTGCTCCTGGCGGAGTGGGTCGTGGCCGAAAGCCCGAACATGACGCCGGCGCGGCTGCAAACGATTGCCGCCGGCAATGAAGAAACCCGCATCCCGCTCTCGCGTGCCATTCCCGTCCATATTCTGTATTGGACGGCGGTATTGGATTCCGAGACTGGCGTGCGTTTCGTGAACGACGTATATGACAGAGATGCAGTGTTGATCGCGGCGCTGGATTCCCCCCCGCCGCCTTTGGAGTAGCGTCCTTGAACGCCATTATCGTGAGTGCGCTTATCGCCACTCTGTTACTGAGTAGCGACCCGAATGCGGCCGATCTCGCCGCAGCGAACCCTGTAGTCCAGACACAGCCGCCACAGGCCGCCACACTGGCCGCCGAATTCGCGCCGGGCCACCTGCCCTTCACTCTGACAATCCGCGATGATCTCAGCGTCGATTACGAGACATTCGCGATCTTCGCGCGCCCGGGCGAGCAGGTCAGCATCCGGGCCGACCGGCCCCTGAGCTGGACCGATGACGATGTGATGCGCGCCGCGTCACCGCAACTCGACTGGACTGCACCGATGGAGCCCGGCCTGTCCCGGGTCAGCCTGGAAGATGATGAGGGGCATGTGATGACCCTCAATCTGATCGTGATGCGCTCGTCTGATGGCGACAGCATTAATGGCTACCAGCTCGGCAATTATCCGGCCGAACCCTATCTGGGCCATGAGAATTATCGCGCCCCGGAATTCTTCCTCGAAGTTGATAGCGAGCTCGGCGAAATTGCCGTATCGCCGCATTTCCGGCTCGGCCAATTCCTGTGCAAGCAGGAAGCCGATGGGCCACAATATCTCGTTCTGAGCGAACGGCTTCTGGTCAAGCTTGAGCGCATATTGGAAGCGAGCAATGCGCATGGCTGGCGCACCGACGGCTTCACCGTGATGAGCGGCTATCGCACGCCGGCCTATAATGCCGATCTCGGCAATGGCGAGAATTCGCGCCATATCTATGGCGGTGCCGCCGACATCTATATCGATGTCGATGGCGATGATGTGATGGACGACCTCAATGGCGATGGCGAGCTCGATCGCCGCGATGCCGCAGCCCTGTTCGACCTGGTCGAATCCCTGGCCGACAACCCGCTCTTCGCAGGCCTGGCCGGCGGCCTGGGCGAATACGCACCCAATGCCTGGCACGGCCCCTTCGTCCATGTCGATGAACGCGGCTGGAATGTGCAGTGGGGACGCTCGGGTCGCTAGTGGCTAGCCGAAGCTTTTCGCCGCCATGCGCCGGATGAAGGCCTCGGTCGTATCCGGGACCGAGATCTGAACCATGTGACCGACACCCGGCAGGAGCTCTTCATCGAGTTGCGGGATAGCGGCCCGCAATGCGTCTAGATGAAGCGTGTGGTCGAGGACGCGATCGCCATCGCCATACAGCACGCCGACCGGCATTTTCAGCTCCCCGAAGCGCGCCGTCAGAGCCGGCAGATCGCGCTCGACCGCCTGAAAGTCGGTTGACGCAGCGACGAAGGCGCGCGGTCGCAAACCGAGCAGGCCGCCGCCGCGCATGCTGAAATCCTTGGGCGCCTCATTGGGGGCGAAGACGAAGGCCAGGCTTGTCTCGCCTCGACGGATCGACATCGGCACGGCAATCGTCGCGCCAATCATCCGCCGCAGCGTCGGGTTGGCAATCTTCAGCGCATCGAAAACCTTGGCACCCTGATCGGGCAGCGTCGTCAGAGGCGCAATCAAGGCGAGACCCGAGACAGATTCCGGATAGGCAAGGGCCAATGCGAGCGCGACTGCGCCCCCAAGTGAGTGCCCCACCACCAGCGGCTTCTCGATTCCCTGCGCTGCAAGGAGTTCCGCGATCATTCGCGCCTGTTCCGGGATTCGCGCCTGCTCATCGCTGTCGCGCTCGGAATAACCGCTGCCGGGGCGGTCCAGTGCAATGACACGGAAGTCTCCGCCCAGAGCGCCGGTCGTCGCATAGGTGAAATTCTGCAAATGGCCGGCAAGTCCATGAATCATGACGATTGGACGGCCCTGCCCCTGGTCGAGGAAGTGGATTTTCCCGCCCGCGACCGTCGCGATCTCGCCCACGGCCGGGAGCGCCGCCTCAACCTTTTGCACCACCATGCGGGACCAGGCCCACAGGCCGGCGAGCACAGCAAATACGACCAGGACCAGAACAATAAGCACGGTGAAGATGGTTGAAATCATGATGTATTTCCTCGTGCGGCCACAGAATTCGGGGCACCCGCATTGCGACCGATAAGACTCCAGTAATGGGCCGGGAGCAGACGCTCAACCAGGGCCATGAAATGCGCATCGCGTCCGACCAGCACGCGCGGGCGGCGCCGGGCGACAGCACCCAGAATGGTCGCGGCCGCCTTTTCCGGCGGCATGACGAGGAATTTTTCGAAAGCTTCCAGACCTTTCGCAAGTTCTTCCGCATCCGCGCCGCTCGCATGCCGGGCATTCCTGGCGATCGAAGTCTTGATCCCGCCCGGATGCACGGTTGTCACCCCGATCGAGCTGCCGGTCAGTTCGTGGCGCAGGGAGTCGGAGAAGCCGCGCACGGCAAACTTGCTGGCGCTATAGGCGGTCTGTCCTGCCGGAGCGACCAGACCGAACAGGCTGGAAATATTGGTGATATGGGCCTCGTCCGCCTCGCGCAACATGGGCAGAAAAGCGCGCGTCATCCGCACGACGCCCCAGAAATTGATCGACATCAACCAGTCGAAATCGGTCTCCGAAACATCTTCGAAGCGGCCGCCCACCGCCACGCCGGCATTGTTGAACAACAGGGCCGCACCGCCATGCGCCAGGCGGACAGCATCCGGCAGGGCCTTGATCGCCTCGCCATCGGAAACGTCGAGGCTATGCAGGCTGACCCGATCCGGTGCGATATCAATCGAGGCGGCAACCCGGTCCAATCCCTCGCGGTCGATATCCGCCAGCGCCAGACGGCAGCCGCGCGCAGCCAGACCATGGGCCAGCGCAGCGCCGATGCCGCTCGCCGCACCCGTGACAACCGCAGTGCGGTCAACGAAATCGAACTGGGCAGGCATGGGCACTCCTGAGGCTGGGGCCGTCACAACCCGGATGGGTCGCTCGAATACTTGCCCAAGTATGCCTCAGCGCCAAGCTGCAAAAGCGGGAAATCGGAGATTTCTCTTTTCCGGTATGGGAAGCCGATCAAGGTGCCGAGTCGATTTGCGGGCCCTGCCCGATGTCTGGTTTGGGCAGGCGCGCGGAAATCCAACGCCCGACGACGTAGAAGACCGGGGTGAAGATCAGTCCGAAAATCGTCACGCCGATCATGCCCGAGAACACCGCAACGCCCAGGGCCTGACGCATCTCGGCACCGGCGCCATGCGCGAAGGCCAATGGCGTCACGCCGAGAATGAAGGCCAGCGCCGTCATCAGGATCGGACGCAAGCGCAGGCGCGCCGACATGACGGCCGCCTCACCCGGCAGGACGCCTTCGCCCTCCTCGGCCTGCTTGGCGAATTCCACCAGCAGGATGGCATTCTTCGCCGCCAGCGCGATCAGCACAATCAGCCCGACCTGGGTCAGGATATTATTGTCCATCCCCGCCAGATTGATGCCGATCATCGCCGCGAGGATACACATCGGAACGATGAAGATCACCGCCCAGGGCAAGGTGAAGGCCTCGTATTGCGCGGCCAGAACCAGGAAGACGAAAATCACCGCGAGCGAGAATACCATCAGGCCGGAATTTCCAGCGGCCTTTTCCTGATAGGCCAGCTCGGTCCATTCATAGGAGAAGCCCGGCGGCAGGACGGCGTCAGCGATTTCCTCCATTGCCGTAAGCGACTCGCTGGTCGACATGCCCGGCGGCGTACTGCCCTGCACTTCGACCGACAGGAAGATATTGTGACGAACGACCCGGATCGGACCGGAATCCGGTGTGACGGTGGCGACAGCCGAAATCGGGACCATCTCGCCGCTCAGCGAACGGACCTGCAGACGGCCAATATCGGCAACGTCGTCGCGGAAAGGCGCATCGGCCTGGGCCATGACGCGGAATGTGCGGCCAAGGAAGTTGAAATCATTCACATAACTGCCGCCGAGATAGATCCCGAGCGTCTGGTAGACGGCCGCTGGATCCACCCCGATGCGCTGGGCGCGGTCGCGGTCGACATCGACACGGATGCGCGGCGAGCCGGTATTAAAACTGGTATAGACCCGCGAGACGCGTGGATCCTGGTTCGCCGCGGCGATCACCGCATTGGCAGCCTCTTGCAGGGCTTCCATCCCCTGACCGGAGCGGTCCTGGACCATCAGCTTGAACCCGCCACCATTGCCCATGCCGCGCACAGCCGGTGGCGCGATGATGAAGGCAAAGCCTTCCGGGATCGCTTGCCCGAGAATGCCGGTCAGACGCTGCGACAGCTCAACAGCCGACATGCCAGGCCGGCCCGCTCGTTCTTCATAGGGGGCCAGCTTGATAAACATGGTCGCGGCATTCGAGCCCATCGAGAAACTCGACCCGTCCAGGCCAACGAGCGCGGCAAGGGTGTCGACGCCCTCGGTGGCGAGCAACACATCCTGCGCCCGCCGCACGACTTCATCGGTCCGGGCCAGCGAGGCGCCCGGAGGCAGCTGGATGACACCGATCAGCGAACCCTGATCCTGCTCCGGGATGAAGCCGGTCGGCGTATCGGCGAGCCGCCAGGCCGTCAGCCCCAGCAGGCCGGCATAGACGATCAAGACCAGCGCAATTGTGCGGACCAGTCGCGCCACTGAATTACCGTAGAAGGCCGCAAGCCGGTCGAAACCCTCATTGAATTTGCGTCCGGCAAAGCGAAGCGGGGCCATGAAGGCCATCCGGTCGGGAGCGCCTTCGCTATTGTGAGACTTCAGCAGGAGGGCACACATGGCCGGCGTCAGTGTCAGGGAAACGAATAGCGAAATCACGGCGGCCGACGCGATCGCAACGGCGAACTGGCGGTAGAAAATGCCCGGAATGCCGCTGAGGAAAGCTGTCGGCACAAAGACCGAAACCAGCACCAGCGTCATCGCGATCAGTGCGCCGCTGACCTCGTCCATCGACTTGCGCGAGGCATCGCGCGCCGACATGCCGCCGCGCATCAGGCGCTCGACATTCTCGACCACCACGATGGCGTCATCGACCACGATCCCGACTGCGAGAACCATGGCGAACAGGGAGAGTGAATTGATCGAATAGCCCAGGGCCAGCTGGATCGCGAAAATTCCGACGATGGAGATTGGAATCGCGACGATGGGGATGAGGGCCGCGCGCCAGCTCTGCAGGAAGATGATGACGACGAGCACGACGAGGAAGACGGCCTCAAGCAGTGTGCTCTGCACCGCATGCACCGATGCCTCGACGAATTCGGTCGGATTGTAGGGAATGATATAGTCCATGCCCTCGGGGAAGCTCTCGGAGGCGTCCGCAATTGCCTCGAGGACGAGATCGGCCGTTGCCAGCGCATTGGCGCCCGGTTGCTGGATGATCGCCATGCCAACGCCGGGTATGCCGCCGAAATAGCCGCGCACGAGATAGGATTCCGAGCCGAGCTCGACGCGCGCGATATCATTCAGCCGGGTCACGGCACCGTCGGCATCACGATGCACCACAACATCGGCAAATTCCGCAGGTTCGATCAGACGGCCACGCACCTGCACCGGCAGCTGGAAAGCCGCGGGCTGACCGTCGGCAAAGGGGGGCTGGCCGAGATTGCCGCCGGCCGCCTGGATGTTCTGGGCGCGCAGGGCGTTGACGACATCGATCGCGGTCAGTCCGCGCGCGGCGGCCCGGTCCGGATCGATCCAGACACGCATGGAATAGCTGCCAGCACCGAAAATGCGGACATCGCCGACCCCGTCGAGCCGCAACATCCGATCGCGCAGCTCAGAGCTGGCATAATTGCCGAGATAATCGGCATCGAGCGAGCCATCGAGCGAGCGCAGGGCGAAGAGGAGCAAGAAGCCGGTCGACTGCGCCTGCACTGTCACGCCGGTCTGGCGAACCGTGTCCGGCAAGCGGGTCTGGGCGCGATTGACCCGGTTCTGCACCAGCACCTGGGCGGTATCGATATCGGTGCCCGGCTCAAATGTGACCGTAACCGAAGCACGTCCGTCCGCTGTCGACTGGGAGGCCATGTACAACATGCCCTCGACGCCGTTGATTTCCTGCTCCAGCGGCGCCGCCACCTGGGCGGCCACATCTTCAGCCGTTGCGCCGGGATAGTTCGCGCTGACGGCAATGGTCGGTGGAGCAATCTCGGGATATTGCGCCAAGGGCAATTGCGGATAGGCAAACACGCCCATCAGGGTGGTGAACACCGCCAGCACCAACGCAAAAATCGGTCGATCAATGAAGAAATGTGACAGGCGCATGGGGCAAGGTCCTGGGCGGATGCAAATGTGCGGGAGCGGGGATTACTGCTCGACGGGATAGGCTGCGGAGGCGGGTTGGGCCTGGGTCAGGGCGGTTGGCACGGTGCGATCCTGCCGCTCAAGCTCAACCAGTTGCGGCGTAACACTCGCACCGGGACGCGCACGCATCAGACCATTGACGATCACCCGGTCAGTCGCTTCCAGACCTGCGGTAATCACCTGCAAATTGCCACTGGGCGGGCCCGGCGTGACGATACGCGGCTCGACGGTGTTGTTGTCATTGACGATGTAGACCAGCCGGCGCGGCCCATCCGCGAGAATGGCGGTTTCGGGCACCAGAATGGCCTCATAAAAAGCGCTGCCGCCGACCCGGGCTGCACCGAGCATGCCGGGCCGGATCAGGCCTTCAGGGTTGGCAACGCGCGCCCGGACCCGGATCGTGCCGGAGGCCGGATTGATGCGGTTATCCGCAAACACGATCTCGCCCTCATGCAGGTATTCCGCTTCATCCTGCAGCCGGATTTCCACGCGCGAAGGCTGGTCGGTACGCTCACGGCGCTGATAGCGCAAATAGACAGCCTCGGACGCATCGAATTCGAAATAGAGCGGATCAGCCCCGACGATTGTGGTCAGGATATCGCCCGATGAATTGCCGCCGGAGACCAGATTGCCCGGATCGACCATGCGCGAAGAGGTGCGCCCAGCAGTCGGAGCCGTCACCTGGGTGAATTCAAGATTTAGGGCTGCCGCATCGGAATTGGCGCTGGCCGACGCGACGCCGGCTTCGGCGGTGCGCACGGCGGTGCGGCGCTGCTCGATCGCTTCTTCGGAGATCGCACGCGAGGACAGCAGGCGCTCGGCCCGGTCAAGATCGGCACGGGCCTGCACCAATTGCGCACGCGCCTGGGCGAGTTGGCCATTCGCTGCAGCGAGCACCGCCTCAAACGGACGCGGATCAATCGTGAACAGGAGATCGCCGGCCTCGACGATAGCGCCATCCTCAAAATGGACAGCCTCGAGATAACCACTGACCCGGCTGCGGACATCGACATGGTCCGGCGAGTCAAAGCGGCCGGTGAAGGCGTCCCAATCGGCAACGCGCTCAACCAGTGGCAGGGCGACATCAACGCCCGGCGCGCCCGGCGCCTGCTGTGAGGCGCCGTCGCCGCCACAGCCGGCCAGCGCGAGGGTGATGCAAAAAAGAATAAGCGGGGAAGTGAGGCGTGCCATGTCGAGTCCTTGGAAAACGGGTCAACCGGGGAGTGGCCAGAGCCACAAGTCATCGACCGATGACATGAATGCTCCCGATGGCTATACTATGTCAACCGTTGATGACAAGTTGACCCCACCAATCAGGATAGCCATGACCAGACCCGCCCGCCCTCGCAATGCCGAAGCAACCCGCGCTGCCATTCTGGCGGCGGCGCGCCATTGCTTCACGCGCGACAGCTATGACCAGGTCGGGATTCGCGACATCGCGGTCAAGGCCGGTGTCGATGCAGCGCTGGTCTGCCGCTATTTCGGTTCCAAGGAGGACTTGTTCGCACAACTCCTGCTGCGCCCGGACAAGCCACTCGAAGTGATCGGGGCCGGCCGCGAAGGGCTCAGCGTACGGGTCGCGGAAATGGTCGTGAGCAAGGCCGGCGATCAGGAAGCGGTCGACGACCTCCTCATCATGCTCCGCTCAGCCTCATCAAAGACCGCCGCCAGTCTGGTCCGCGATGCCATGGTCAAGCGCTTCGACGAGCCGATCGCGCAATTGCTGGAGGGGACAGAACCGAAATTGCGCGCGCGCATGATGGGCAGCGTGATTATCGGTCTGATCGTCAGCAAGATCATCCGCGGCCCCTGGGATGTCGATGAACCGGGGCAGACAGCGTTTCAGCAACGGGTCGAAGACCTGGTACGCCTCAGCATCGAGGAATTTCCTGCGCCCGACGGGGCCTGATGTCCGCTAGACGATCCAGGGCATGAAGAGTGATGCCAGGCTGAGGACCAGGAAGAAGCCGGCCATATCAGTAATGGTCGTCAGCAGAGGCCCGCTCGCCGCCGCCGGATCCTGACCGAAACGCTTGAGCAGGAGCGGCACCACGCCGCCGATAGATACGGCCAGCACGGTGTTGAGCGCCAGCGCGAAACCGATAACGGCCCCGAGCACGACATTGCCCTTCCAGATCCAGGCGACCAGCCCGATCAAAATCCCGAGCACGATCCCGTTGAGAACGCCGACAGATGCCTCCTTGGCCCAGACGCGGAAGGCATCGATCGGCTTGACCAGGCCGAGCGATAATTCGCGCATCGTGACGGCCACCGCCTGATTGCCCGAACAGCCGCTCATGTCGGACACCATCGGCAGGAAGATCGCGATGGCGATGATCGCGGTCAGGGTTTCCTCATAGGCCGAGATCACACAGGCCGCGATGATGTTGAGAACGATATTGGTCGACAGCCAGGCCAGTCGGCGGCGCGCACGCAGGAGCGTCGGCTGGGACCGCAATTCATCGCCAACCAGACCCTGCCGTTTCAGCCCATCGGACTCGGAGCGTTCCAGCACTGCTTCGTCCATCGCCGAACGCGACACCACACCGACGAGGCGGCCATCGGCCTCAACAACCGGAATGCCCAGAAAGGCGTGCTTGTCGAACACATCGCGCAAATCATCGAGCGGTGCATGGGCATTGATCGTGATCGGCGTCGTCATGATGCCGGACAAATGGGCGCTGCGCTTGGAGGTCAGAAGCGCGCGCAGGGAGACGACCCCGACCGGGCGTTCCTCGGAGTCGAGAATATAGGGATGCTGGCCGCGATAACGTTCGAAGTCCTCGTCGTCCGAGGCCAGCCGGCGCAGGACCTGACCGACGGTATCGCCCTCATGAAAGGTGAAAGCCTCAGCGATCATCAGACCACCGGCGGTTCCGTCATCATAGGAGACCAGGCGCCGGACATCGGCGGCATCCTGCTCATCCATCTCGGCCAGGATCGCCTCGGCATCCTCATCGCTCAGCTCGCCGATCACATCGGCCTGAACGTCGGAATTCAGCTCATCGATAATATGGACGGCTGTGCCCAGTTCGAGCCGCTCGACCAGTTCGACGGCGATCTCATTGGGCGCCTCATTGATCAGCTCCGCGGCACGGTCGGCATGCAACATGCCGAAGACACGGTCGCGCTCCTTCGGCGCGAATTGCAGGATTTCGCGCAAGGCATCGCTGAGGGTGAGCGTATCGAGCAGGGCTTCGAGTGCATCGACATCGTCACTCTCGATCGCGTCGCGGATCCGGTCATGGATATCGTCGAACTCGTCGATCTCAGGCTCGGGATTGGTTTGCGACAACGGACGCCCTCCGGTTCAGCATGCTCGAATTATTCAATACCCACCCAATGACATAAAAAACTTTCTCTGGACAATTATTTTTTACCTTTCTATCGTGACCCATGAATTCGACCACGCCCTCTCCCGACTCGGCCGCAGACAAGCTCGCGGCACTGTTCGACACTCCCTTCGGCGGCAAGCCAAAGGGGCGGTTTCGGGTATCGAACAAGCTCCTGCGTCAGATATTTCAACGCCGCCGCCTGTATGATGACGATATTCGCCAGCTGACCCGGGCGATGCTCGAGCGCGGCTATGTCCTGGTTGATATGGACAGTTTCTTCGTGGTTCTGAGCGCCAATTCCTTCGTCAATTACAGGCGCGCCAATGAGGAGAGCCTGCGGTGACCAAGACACGCACCGGTTCGCTCAGAACGGAAATCGGCTGGCGGGAAATCGTCGGCCTGCCAGCCCTCGCCATTCCGGCCCTGCACGCGAAAGTCGATACCGGCGCGCGGACGTCCGCGCTCAATGCGGTCATCGTCCGGGAGTTGGAGCTCGACGGGAAAAAGTGGGTGGAGTTCGACGTGACCTTCACCGAAGACCGTCATGTACAACGCTGCCTCGCGCCAATTGCGGACCGTCGCGAAATCAAGAATACCAGTGGTATTCCCGAGCTGCGCTACGTCATCGAAACACAACTCACGCTCGGCTCCCGTCACTGGCAGATCGAATTGTCGCTCGCCGATCGCGAGCCGATGAAGTTTGACCTGATACTGGGCCGCACGGCCTTGCGAAACCGGCGGCTCTGCATCAATCCGGGCCGTTCATTTCTCAGCGGACCGCCGACGCATGTCGTGCCGGCCAATGATCATTCTGCCTGAATTCCATTGCCTCACTCACCATGACTGCCGGCCTTCTGGCCAAAATTTCGACCACCTCTGAAAGGACGATCGCCATGAAAATCGCCATGCTTGCCCGCAATGCCAATCTCTACTCCCACAAGCGGTTGAAGGAAGCGGCAGAAGCCCGGGGCCATGAGCTCGACATCATCGATACGCTCCGCTGCTACATGAATATCGCTTCGCGCAATCCGGCGATCTATTACAATGGCGAGAAATTGCCCAAATATGACGCCGTCATCCCGCGCATTGGCGCATCGGTGACGTTTTACGGTCTGGCCGTCCTGCGCCAGTTCGAGATGATGGGCGTTTACCCGCTCAATGAATCCGTCGCCATCGGCCGCTCGCGTGACAAGCTGCGCTCGCTGCAGCTGCTGGCGCGCGACGGCATCGGCCTGCCGGTCACCACCTTCGCCCACGATCCGAAGCAGACCACCGAAGTTCTCGCCGTGACCGGCGGTGCGCCACTGGTGATCAAATTGCTCGAGGGCACGCAGGGCATCGGCGTCGTGCTCGCCGATAGTGACCGCTCGGCCAAATCAGTGATCGAAGCCTTCCGCGGCGCCAATGTGCACATCCTGGTTCAGGAATTCATCAAGGAAGCCGGCGGCTCCGACATTCGTGCGCTTGTGGTTGGCGGCAAGGTCGTCGCGGCGATGCAGCGTACCGGTGCCAAGGGCGAGTTCCGCTCCAATCTGCACCAGGGCGGCACTGCGCAATCCGTGAAAATTTCGCCGGAAGAACGCTCCACCGCCGTACGCGCCGCCAAATCCATGGGCCTGAATGTCTGCGGCGTCGACATGCTGCGCTCCAATCACGGCCCGGTCGTGATGGAGGTCAATTCCTCGCCCGGCCTGGAAGGCGTCGAAAAGGCCACCGGGATTGACGTTGCGGGCAAGATCATCGAACTGCTCGAGAAAACCTCGGTATCCGGCAAGACCAAAACCAAGGGCGCCGGCTGATGCCAAGCCGTCCCGCCTTCCAGATCGGAAGACACGAGATTGCAGCGGGTAGCCGGGCGACCGTCGACCTGCCCGTCAGCGTATTGTCCGACCACACGCCAGTGACCATGTCGGCGCATGTGGTTCACGGCAAACGCACCGGGCCGACCCTGTTCGTCAGCGCCGCGGTGCATGGCGACGAGATCATCGGCGTGGAGATCGTCCGCCGCCTGCTCCGCAATCCGGCCCTGGGCCGGCTGCGCGGCACCTTGCTGGCGGTGCCGATCGTCAATTCCTACGGCTTCATGTCGCATTCGCGCTATCTGCCCGACCGGCGTGATCTCAATCGCTGCTTCCCCGGCAGTACCCAGGGCTCCCTCGCCGCACGGCTGGCTCACATTTTCATGACCGAGATCGTCAAGCGCTCTGATGTCGGCATCGACCTCCACTCCGCCGCGATCAACCGGACCAATCTGCCGCAAATCCGGATTTCGCCGGCCATGCCCCGTACGATGGAGCTGGCCGAAGCCTTTGGCGCGCCACTGATCCTGACCTCGAAAACCCGCGAGGGCTCGCTGCGCTACACCGCCCAGGAAGCCGGCGTCGACGTCCTGCTCTATGAAGCAGGCGAAGGGCTCCGCTTCGATGAATTCGCCATCCGTGCCGGTGTTTCGGGGATTTTGCGCGTCATGCGCCTGCTTGAAATGATCCCCGCCAAGGACACGACGCGCCCGCGCACCCCGCCGATGAAATCACGGTCCAGCTACTGGTACCGTGCCCCGGCAGGCGGGCTTCTGCGCAGCTATAAGACAATCGGCGACCAGGTGATGGCCAATGATGTGCTGGGCGTGATTTCCGACCCGTTCGGCGAAGTCGAGATCGAACTGATTGTCGAGGAACCGGGCCTGATTGTCGGCCGCACCAATCTGCCCATCGTCAATGAGGGCGACGGCCTGTTCCATATCGCCAAGTTGAGCAAAGAAGCCGATGCCGAGTCGACCCTCGACAATATGGCGCAGGAATACGAAGCCGATCCGATCTTCGATGAAGACGAGATCATCTAGCGCTCAAAGCCAGAATGAAATGCGGCCCGTCCACGCCAACGCGCTGGCGGGCCGCTTCGTCTTCATTCCTGCGCGGGCACCACCTTCTCGCGTCCGCGGATCAGGATCGAGGCCGACATCAGGCCGACAATGGCGACAACGATCACCGCGCCCGTCGGCAAGTCAAAGGCCGCCGAGGCGAGCAGGCCGATGACATAGCCGGCCAGGGCGACGCCATAGGCGATGGCGAGGCCAAAGCGTTCCGGCCAGAACCGGGCGGCCAGGGCCGGCGCGATCAGCGTGGCGAAGACGAGATAGATCCCGACCAATTGCACCGATTGCGTCACCACCAGCGCGAACAGGGCGTAGAACCCGATGCGGCCGATCCGGTCGCGGGCCGTGAACCAGACGACAAGCACGACGGCATACATCGCGGCAACCGGCCACAGGCTGTCGATCGAAACCCAGAGAATCTGCCCGACCAGCAAATCCTTGAGATGCTCGCCGCCATGTGGATTATTGGCCAGCAACAGCAATTCCACACTCGCCGCGAACACGAACAGGACGCCGATCAGCGCCTCCTGCACCGAGGGCCAGCGCTTCTCGGTCCAGCGCAGCAGCAAGGCACCGAGCAGGGCCGCCGCCACTGCCGCGACCTGCACCTTCCAGCCCGAGGCATCAAAGCCAAACGCCGCCGCCGCCGTGACCCCCAGCCCTGCCACCTGGGCAATTGCGAGATCGATAAAGACGATCCCGCGGGCCAGCACCTGCCGCCCCATCGGCACATGGGTGGAGATGACCAGAAGCCCGGCGATCAGGGCCGGGAATAGCAGGGAGAGTTCAAGCGCGCCCATGCCGGCTACTCCTGCGCTGCGGCGGCGAGAAGCCGGCGCAGGGTTTCATCATAGAGGCTGAACAAATCGTCGGCACCGTCAGTGCCGCCGACCGTGAAGGGCAATTCGACCGCCGGAATACCCGAACGCTCGGCGATGAAATTGGTCGGCCGATCATCCTCATAAGCGGCGCGGATCACCATTCGGGCTGGCTGAGCCTGCAGTGTCTGGACGACTTCGGCCAGATGCCCGCTCGAGGGCGGCACGCCCGGCTGGGATTCCAGCACCGCCACCCGATCAAGACCGAGCCAGTCTTCCAAATAGATCCAGCTCTGATGCTGCGTCACAACCGGCATTCCACGCAGAGGCGCGGCCTCGGCGTCCCACCGGATCAGGGCCGTCTCCCAGCGTGCAAGGAAGTCAGCCAGACGCGCCTGATACACGGCGGCATTGGCCGCATCGAGCTCGACAAAGCGTTGGGCCAGGGCCTGCGCGACGAGCGGGATATTGTGGGGATCGGTCTGGATGTGCGGATTGCCCGGTGCGTGGACATCACCTTGCGAGCGATCCAGCGAAGTCGGGATTTCCTTCATCGTCACGAAGCTGGTCGCGACAAAATTGCCAGGCTGACCATCGCCGATCGCCCTGTTTGCGGCCTGTCGCACCACTTGTGGCAACCAGCCGGTCTCCAGCGATGCACCGGTACACACCAGTATATCGGCGCGGCGGGCACGGGCGATCAGTGAGGGCCGGGCCTGGATCTGGTGCGGGTCCTGACCGCCGGTCGTGGCGGTATAGACATCAACATGATCGCCGCCGATTTCCGCGGAGAGCGCGCCCCATTCCGGCTCGCAGGCGAAGACGCGCAGATCGGCAAAGGCCGGAACGGAGACGATGAGTGAAAGGGCTGCCGCGATCACGGCGCCCGGGATGAGCTTGGTCATGACTTGATATCCAATCATCAATAGCGGTGGGCGCCGTGGGGCCCGTAAATGACGGTGTATTGCAGCCGGAACTCATCATTCTCGATCGGCCCCGTCTCATCATGGGTGAATTGCGCCCGCAGCCGTCCGAACTCGCTGGTATCGAATTCGAGCAGAGCGGTCGCCGACCAGGGGTCGAGACCCGCCGCATCAAGCGGGGTGCCGATCAGGGCTGCCGGCACGCCATCCGGCGTCAGCGCGGCGTAGCGCAAGCCAAAGCTCCAACGGCGGCGGAATTGATACACGCCCTGGGCATACCAGCCACTGCGATCGAGATTGACCGGCACGGCGTCGTAATCGCCCTCCATCGTGTCAAAGAAATATTCGCCCGACAGAGTGAGATTGCGCTCGCGGCGATTGCCGCCCGGGGCCCATTTATAGACGAGGGAAACAATCCCCAGCGTCTCATTGCCTGTGAACAAGCCGCCGCCGACATCGCGGTCTTCGGCATCGGCATTCATATAGGAGGCCGAGGCGAGCCAGCTGGAACTATCGCCGATATCGCCGCCGGTCCGGACCCAGACCGCCTGGGTTCCGGCCCCGCCATTGGCCGCGCCGCCAGCGGGGAAGCTGTCGCCCTTGTAGAGCTCGGCTCCGAATTCGAGATATTGGTCGAGCGGTGCCAACCAGCGGACCTGCACGCCGTCATCGCCATACTGGCCACCGAGGAAAGCGCGATAGGGCAAGGGCTGGTCGGAGAAGGACCAGTTATGCCCGTGCACCTCGTTGAGATAGCCAATGCCCGAGAACAGGCGGCCACCCCGTAGCGTCACGCCGCCGCCCAGAGCCGTCGTCTGGATATAGGCCTCCTCAACCCCGACCTCGCCCTCCGGCGAAAGCGCGAAGGTGAGATTGCCATACAGGGTCGGGTCGATATTCGCCGTCAGGACAATTTCGGACTCGCCGAGATTGAAGCCGCGCTCCGGACGACCGGCTTCTTCGTCGAGCGTAAAGCCCGGCATGCCAACGCCGTCAGGATCTTCGCTGCTGGCGGCGTATTGCCCGTTCAGCACGACAGAGATCGCCGGATTGAAGGCATTGTCACCGGAGCGGTTCGAGCTGGTGACCGGAGCCGCTGGCGGCGGCACCTGGGCCACGGCCAACTGGGCTGAATTGGCGGTCGCCTCAGCATGCGCCGTCCGCGCTTCCGCTTCGGCCAGCCGGGCCTCAAGCTCGGAAATCCGCGATTGGTATTCGCTGCGCATCGCGTCGATTTCGGCGCGGATGGATGACAGATCGTCATCGGCAAAGGCAGGGCTGCAAATTGTGGTCAGGCCGGCAAGCGCGGCCGCGTGCATAATTCGTCTCATGGAGAACTCCATCGAAAGCTGGGAAAAGCCGTCATCGCCCGAGAGGGGTAATGCGGCGGATCGGCAGTCAGGCGTGGAGTGACAGAGGCGGCCCGCGCACGCGCCAGACACCTTTCGGTGCCGCACGAGGATGGGCTTGGTACAGGACGGGGCGGTCGGCACCGGTGACGGTGAGCAAGGTGGCCTGACCCGCTGCCGCAGCCGGCAGGATCGAGGTCGAACCAAAGGGAGAATGGCAAAGCTGGCAGTGGGCGGCCGGGGTGGAGCGCCCGGGAAGCGGCGCATCGGGCACCGCCGGGGCGTCCGGCCCGGCCTGAGCCGAGCGGTAATCACCGTCATGACCGTGGCCATGAGCGAGCGCCGCGGCGCCCTGGACACTCATCAGCAATGCCACGATCACGCCAAGCGCAAGCCGTCGCCAGTCTGGCGAGGCCGCGATGCGGCGATGATGGTGGAACAGACTCATGGGCGCCCCGAACTCCTCTGCACGCAGAATGGCATTGTTATATAATAACGTCTCATTACAGATCAGCAAGGCGGCAATCGCGGCCCAAGCCTCTGTAATTGCCCGTCTGTGACGTAATCACGCAGGCTTGAACGCTCTCAGGAGGCCGAGGCGGGCGGCAAGGAAATCAGGCGCGCATTGGCCTTGTCGTCAATACCGATCATCGAAGGCTGCTTCATTCCCTCCAGCACCGTCACGTCATAGAGCTCGGTGACCAACCCGCCCAACGTGATCGAATGGGCGATGTCGCCGGTGCGGGTATTGATGCAATACAGGCCCGCCTTCGGCTGCATTTTGCGTTTCGTCAGCTGGTCGTCGAGGGCGAGGCCGGAGAAGGTCTTGTTACCACGCGGCATGGACAGGCCAGCGATGGCAAAACCCCCCATGAAGGCGAGACCCCGCAGATAGCCCGGACAGAAAGTGATGGCCTCAAACTTGCCGGCGGCCATGTCGACAAATCCAAACTCACCACTGCCCGAATTGTGTAGCCACAGCTTGCCGTCATGCCAGCGCGGCGAATGCGGCATCGAAAGACCGGAGCAGATGATCTCATTCGTGCGCACATCGATCACGACGCCGCCATCCTGGCGCTGATCGCGCCAGCCATCAAAGGTGTCGCTCGTCGAGACCGCCGTGACGAAACCGGGCTGGCCGTCGACCATGGCGAGGCCATTGAGGTGACAGCGATCCTCTGCCGCCAGGCGCGAGATGAAGGGTGGGGTCCAGACCGGCTCGAAACTGGCGCGCAGGCTGGGCCGCGCCAGGCAGTTGAACAACGTATTGACGAAAACCGGACTGCCCTCGCCGTCAATGGCGACATCATGCCCGTCGAGATCGCCGGTGAAATAGCTCATGCGGGGCGCGAACAACGCGTCACCATCCTTGAGCGCGCCAGGATCGCCGGCCGCGAGATTATCGAATCGATGCAGATTATGGTCGGCAGCCAACCAGAACCCGGTGCGGTCAGCGGCCATGCCGAGACAACGCCCGACATTGCGATTGAACACCCAGAGCGAGCCGTCGGGCTTGATCCCGAAAAAGATCACCTTGCCGACCTGATAAGTGGTGATGGCGATCGTGGCGTTAAACTCGGCGAACCAACCCATGAAGCCGCGCGACAGGTCGGCTGAGAATTTCACGTCCGGAACCGCAGCACCCGGCATCATTCCCGTCTCGGCGTCGGCCATTGCAATACCCCTGTCACCATACCGTTCTGAACATGCCCGCCGGTCTGCCGGATGCCAATCTGCGGCGGCAGCCGGCCCGGCTCATTGCCAGCCGTCGGCCGCCTCGGGCAGATGGACTTCGAACGGGCTGTCCTCGACGATCAACATCGCGTCAAACGGCGAGTGAGCCGGTGCGATGGCCGTGTCCGGACTGGAGCCAGCGACTTCGGCTGGAGGCAAGGTTTGGGTCAATACCGCGAAACCCGGCAAGCTGATCGCTGCTGGCAGGGGAACATCCATGCCCAGCGATACGGTCTCGCCAAGGAGGTCAGCAAGGTGAGGCTGATCACCCCGTGGACCGAGGGTGAGTGGTCTTGCCAGCTCGCCGGAGGTCCAGCCAGGCGCCGGTCTCGCGACGCCGAATTCAGGGCCCGGTCCGACAGCGTCATCGCAGTCCCAGAGGGCGTGACCACCATCGATATCGAGCAAGGTCATCACAGGCCCTCGCGAAGGGCCCGCACTCCCCAGAGTCACCGCGACACCAGCCTCGATCCAGGCCTGAGCATGGCCATTGGTGTAAGTATTATAGGTGATCGAGCCTTCAACGCGCTGACCGGAGGAGGTCCAGCCCGCATCGGCCAGATAGGCAGCATCGCCGGCATTTCCGGTGACACGCAACACGGCCGAGCCGCCGCTCCGGGCTTCCATCATGTCGAAAATGTCCAGCGCCGAAACCGTCAGCGTATTATTGCCCGAACCGGTCAGGTCAACCCGCTCGATATCGGTGACAGCGTTCTGGGCAATATCGCCAAAATTGAGATTCACGCCTGCGCCATCGACGCGCAGTGTGTCGTCACCGCGACCGCCATCGATACGGAGGAACGCATTGTCCGAGATGCCAATGATGTCGTCGCCGGCCCCGGCGCGGATTACATCGGCACCACCGGCCCCGGCGAGAATGTCATCGCCAGCGCCGCCGATCATGATATTGGCCGCCGCAGTGCCGGTAGCGGCGGTACTGCCGGTTGTGCCGGTCGCGCGACCGAAGATGATGTAGGCCTCGCCATCAGTCTGTGCTGCGCCAGCTGCAAGCGGGCCACCAACGATCAAGTCGTCGAAACCGTCGCCATTGACATCGCCAGCCGAGGACACCCTGAAGCCGGCATAATCACCCGCGGCATCGCCCTGAATGCGGAAGCCCGTTGTCGCCCCGAGACTGTTCAGATCGACAACCTGACGGCCGCCGACATCCGTGCCGAAACCGCTGGCCGTCCCGAAGACCACATAGGCATCGCCGGCATTGACCCCGCCGACATCACTGAAAGATGAGCCGATGATGAGATCGTCATAGCCATCACCATTGACGTCACCAGCCGTCGACACGCTACGGCGACCGCCACGTCCCCCAAATTCGTTGTCGACAGTCACGTCCCGGAGAATGAAGCCTTCGCTGGCCGACAGACTGCTGAGGTCAAGAACTCGCTGCCCGCCGATCTCGGCGCCAAATCCTGAACCGGAGCCGAAGACGACATAGGTCTGCCCGCCATCGGGTCCGGAACCATCCAGCGCGGAGATAATCATGTCGTCATAGCCATCGCCATTGACGTCGCCGGCCTCCGAGACGGTTCGGCCGGTGCGGCTTCCGGCGATATCGCCGAGGATGATGAATCCGTCGCTGGCCGGCAGGCCGGTGAGATCCAGCACCTGATGCCCGTCGACGGCGCTGCCAAAGCCGTCCCCGGTACCATAAATCACAAATGTTCGACCGGTGTGGGCGGTGCTATCGCCGGTGAAGGGCGCACCGAGAATCAAGTCGTCAAACCCGTCGCCATTGATATCGCCGGCCGAGGACACACTCATCCCGACACCGTCATAGGTCCGGTCACCCTGGATGAAAAATCCCTCGCTGGGGGAAAGGTCGGCGAGATTCAACACTTGCCGGCCGGCCACATTGGTGCCGAAGCCCGAATCCGAGCCGTACACAACGAAGGCTTCACCGGCCCAATAGCCACCGGCATCATAGCCTGGCGCGCCGATGATGACGTCGTCAAACCCGTCGCCATTGATATCCCCGGCCGAGCTGACGCTATACCCGGCTTCACCGTCCCACGGGCCTCCCACGATCATGAAGCCCTGACTGGATGAGAGGTTGGAGATATCCAGCACCCGGCGGCCGCCGACATTGGTCCCGAAACCAGTATTGGAGCCAAAAATCACATAGGCTTCGCCATCATTCCATCCGCGGCCGCCATTTTCGCCGAGCTCCACACCAATGATGAGATCGTCAAACCCGTCACCATTCACATCGCCGGCCGACGAGATGTGATGACCCAACTGGTCGCCTGGATTATCGCCGACGATTACAAACCCCTGCGACGCCGACAGACTGGCCACGTCGACGACACGGCGCCCACCAATATTGGTTCCAAAGCCGGACCCTGAACCAAACACCACAAAGGCCTCGCCGTGCGTCTGTTGCCGGCCGTCGCCGAATGGACCGCCAATGATCACATCGTCGAATCCGTCACCATTGACGTCACCGGTCGATGACACAGCCATGCCGATCCCAACGCCGCCCCGGATGATGAAACCCTGACTGCCGCTCAGCGTGCTCAGATCAATCGTCTCATTGGCCCGCACGACCTCGATCCCGACGGCCTGGCTGACCGTATTCTCCCCATCGAAGGCACGCACCGAAATTTCGTAGAAATTGTCGCCGCCGGCATCATCCGGATCCTCATAATCCGGGGCCGTTCTGAAAGTGACGATACCGGTGGCGCTATCGATATTGAACAGCGCCGCATCCCGGCCGGAGAGGCTGTAGTGCAGCGTGTCACCATCGGCATCGGTTGCGATCGCGGTATAGGCCGCCGTCTGTTGTTCGGCGACGGAGACGCGCGCTTGGGACGTGAAAACCGGTGCGTTCTCGTTCAGATCAGTGACTCGCACGATGACGGCCTGGACCGTTTGATTGACGCCGTCTGACGCCCGCACCTTGATATTATAAATGTTATTGCCACCGGCATCGCCCGGCGCTTCGTAATCCGGAGGCGTCCTGAAACTCACTTCGCCGGTGAGGTTGTCGATCTCGAACAGGGCCGCGTCGGGGCCCGCAAGCGTGTAGCTCAGCGCATCGCCATCTGCGTCGGACGCCGTCGCCGTGAAGACGGCAGTCTCGTTCTCCGCGATCCGGAAACTCGCCCCTGAGGTGATCACCGGCGCATTGTCATTCTCATTGGTGACTGTGATCGCGACCGCCTGCTCATCGGTGAACTGACCATCGCTGACGCTGACGAGGATGTCATAGACATTGTCGCCGCCGGTATCGCCGGGGACCTCGAAATCGGGGGCTGACTTGAAGGTTACGACGCCGGTGACGCTGTCGATATCGAACAGGGCCGCATCGGTGCCTGAGAGCGAATAGCTCAGCGTATCGAGGCCGCCATCGCGGTCGGTTGCGGTGATGGTGTAGGCCGCGGTCTGGTTTTCAGCGACCGAGGCGCTGGTGGCGGAGGTGATCACGGGCGGGTTTTCGCTGACCGGGTCGAGGCTGAGCCCGACGCGCCGATCGGCAAATTGCAGCCGTTCGATACTGGTCAGCGTGTCGGTGCCCTCGGGCCCGCTCACGGTCGCGGTCGAGCCCGATATGACCACGGTATAATCGGCGTAATTGCCAGCGTAATAGGCGATATCCGAACCAGCCCCGCCATTGATCTGGTCATTGCCAAGACCGCCGGTCAGCTTGTCATTGCCCAGCCCGCCCAACAGGATGTCATTGCCATCGCCGCCATCGAGCGTGTCGCGGCCTTCACCGCCATCCAGTGTGTCGGCGCCGTCGCCGCCATACAGCTTGTCATCACCGCCATCGCCATGGAGCTGGTCGCGGCCTTCATTGCCGAACAGGCGATCCTTGCCCTCACCACCGCGCAAGCTGTCATGGCCTTCATTACCGACCAGATGGTCAATCCCGTCGCCGCCCTGGATGTCATCATTGCCCAGGCCGCCAAACAGACGGTCCGGCCCGTCCTCGCCGATCAGCGTGTCATTGCCGGCCTCGCCATAGAGATTATCGCGCCCGGAACCGCCAATCATGCGGTCATCGCCATCGCCGCCACGGGCTATATCATGGCCCTCATTGCCGGAGATCAGATCATTGCCGGCGCCGCCCTCGATCTCGTCATTGCCGAGGCCGCCGAACAGGCGGTCAGCCCCGTCGCCGCCTTCCAGAATGTCGTCGCCATCATCGCCATAGAGGCTGTCACGGCCGATATCGCCGAGAATGCGGTCATTGCCATCGCCGCCATGGGCAAAGTCATGACCGCTCTGGCCGAAGATGATGTCGTCGCCGGCATCGCCGTACAGCCGGTCGGCATGATTGCCGCCATACAGCCGGTCCCGGCCCGCGCCGCCATAGATCAGATCTTCGCCATCATCACCGAACAGACGGTCATCGCCATCGCCGCCATCAAGATGGTCATCGCCGTCACGTCCGCTCAGCTTGTCATTGCCGCCCAGCCCCGACAGCGTGTCATCGCCGATCGAGCCGGTCAGGACATCATCGCCAGACGTGCCCGTGCGGACAAGGTGCGCAGCTTTGGTCATGACGTCCCCCGGCAAATGAGGCAAACCGGGTTCGAAACCTCCCCATAACCCCAAGTGGCATGGATAGTATTTATCCGAATGAAATTGTAAACCGCCCAGGGCCTTCAGGATTGAAGCCGAGCGCGGCTCCGGCGCGGAACTACCAGCCTTCCGGTGTATCGATACCGGGGTTCAGATCGGGCGCCGCAGTCGGTAGCGGCGCATCCTCAACCCAGACCGGACCACCCGGATCGGACTGCGCGACGAAGGTTTCGCCAAGTAGCTGTCCGCCCGGCACCGGCGCGACGTGATCGGTCAATAGCGCCACACCCAGCCCGCTGATCTCAGCGGGAGGCAGAACGTCATTGCCGACATCGGTCAGCAGGGACTCGGCAAGCGCCGGCCCGGCCAGATCCACGATCTGGTCAGCGCGATCATCCGACAGGTCAATGAAGCCATCCGCGCGGCTGTCCCACTTTCCAACCGAGAGAGCATCAATCGAGAGGTCCTTGAACTCGTGGAGTTCCGCGCGCACGCCTGCAAGCGTGGGCTGTGATCCGATGTCAGATATCGCCGGAATGAAAAGCGGTGAGTGCTTGCCATCGAGGGGGGCCGGGATCAGGCCCTGCCCGTCAGGACTGGTTTCGAAGAATTGCGGGAGATCGGCTCCGAGGCCGATAAAGCCCACCGGATCGATCAGCGCCAGATCGGTACTGCCCCCCGGGATCGGGGCGATTACAAGCTGATCCGGCGCGGCACCGCCATACTCGATTGTCTCGATGCTGATTAATTCGGTAACACCGTCTGGTGAGTTCGCCCGGTTGTCAGTCAGCACGGTATTGCCGCTGCCATTGACGGTGATCGTATAATCGCCAGCCAGACCGGTAAAGATTACCCGATCCGTCCCCCCACCACCGTTCAGCACGTCAGAACCGGCGCTGGCATAGAAGGTGTCATTGCCGCCGCCGCCGGTCAGCCCGTTATCGGCATCATTGCCGATCAGGATGTCATGCGTCGATCCACCAATCGCGTTCTCGATCACCGTTCCGCGCGCAATGCCGACATTGCCGGTACCACCCTGCAGGCTGGAGAAATGCTCCTCGCGCAGATCGAGGGTCTGGTTGGCCTGCGAACCGGAATAATCCATCGTGTCGATCCCGCCGGAATCGATGATGGTATAGGTCGTGATCCGGGTGAACGACGTGGCGTCATAGATCACATTGCCCGCGGTCGAATTGAAGCCGTAAGTCGTGTTGCCGCCCCGGATAGTGCTCGCCAGCCCATACATGTCCTGGATCGCGAGAATGTCCCCGATTTGCGGCGACACCACCCAGGCGAGGGAGGCGTCGACATAAGTGTTTTCGTTCTGGCTGAAGTAAGACATCACGCTCGCCTGCCAGGAGTCATTGAGGTAGGCGGCATCGATGGCGTAATCGGCGGCGCCATTATAGGGGCCGGCATGTCCGAGTCCGAGCGCATGCCCGATCTCGTGGATATAGGTCTGGAAGGAATAGCCATCCAGATTGGTGCCGTAACTGTTCAGCCAGGCAGTCGAGATATTGATATTGGCGGCCTGGATAATACCACCGGAGACGGTGGTATTCGCGAACGCACCGGACTCATCGTCGTCGAAAACCATCGACCCGCCGATATTGACCTCGTTGAAATTGATGCCCGTCAGATCCGACCAAAGCTCCAGCGCAGCGCGTGCCAGCGTCCGCCCATCGCCAGTCAGCGCGACCAGATTGACCGTGATCGTGCCGCCCTCGGTGACATTCCAATGCCGGGCCGACTGGCCGTTACCGGCCCAATAGCCTGTCTCCAGAAAGTCGGCGATCTGGTCATTCGTATAGAATTCGAGCGGCGGCGCCGTCTCAAGACCGACCGTATACCCCCCCGCAACGCTGTCGTCCCAAGCGGCGGCCTCGACATAATATGTGCCGCTCGTGGTGATCGTGTAGCTCAGCAGAGAATTGAGATTCGGACCGCCATCATCATTCGAGGCGACCAGAGTCCCTGCGGCGGAGTAGAGCCGGACAAGCGGATCGGACAGGGGGCTTCCGCCCGTACCATCGAGCGAAATTGCATAGCGCTCTCCGGCCACCAGTTCGACCCGAATCCAGTCGCGGTCCCCGACCACTTCGAGTTCGTTGGAATAGGTGCCGCCCAACTCTAGGCTGGCACTCGTTGACGGGTCGGCCGGCAGATCAGAACCGTTTTCATTCACATCGGTGACGGTGATTGCGACATTTCCATAAGTCGTATGAACGCCATCGAATGCGCCGACGGTGATATCATAGACATTATTGCCACCGGAATCGCCCGGCGCTTCGTAATCCGGTGCCGCGCTGAAACTCACCACACCAGTGGCGCTGTCGATCACGAAGAGCGCCGAATCCACACCCGTGAGCGCGTAGCTCAGCACGTCACCATCTCCGTCGGTCGCCACCGCCGTGAAAGCCGCCGTCTGGTTTTCGGCTACTGAGACACTCGTGCCTGACGTGATCACTGGAACATTGTCATTTTCGTTGGTGACCGTGATCGCTACCGCTTTCTCGTCGGTGAACTGGCCGTCCGTGACGCTCACGACGATGTCGTAGACATTGTCGCTGCCGGCATCGCCCGGCGTTTCATAATCGGGGGCAGCCTTGAAGGTCACAACACCTGTGGCGCTGTCGATATTGAACGAGGCCGCATCGGCGCCGGACAGGGCGTAGGTGAGGGTGTCGAGGCCGCCATCGGCATCGGTTGCGGTGACGCTGTAGGCCGCGGTCTGGTTCTCCGCCACCGAGGCGCTGGCGGCGGAAGTGATCACAGGCGGGTTCTCGCTGACCGGATCGAGAAACAGGCTCACCCGCTGGTCGTCAAATTGCAGGCGCTCGATACTGGTCAGCGTGTCGCTGCCATCGGCGCCAGTCACCGTGGCGGTGGCACCCGATATGACCACAGTGTAATCGGCATAATTGCCGGAATAATAGGCGGTGTCCGTACCAGCGCCGCCATTTAGCGTGTCATTGCCGAGGCCGCCGGTCAGCTTGTCATTGCCCAGCCCGCCCAGCAGGACATCATTCGCATCGCCGCCATCGAGCGTGTCGCGGCCATCACCGCCATCGAGCCGGTCAGCACCATTGCCACCATAGAGCTTGTCGTCGCCGGCATCGCCATAGAGTTCATCGCGGCCATCATTGCCAAACAGGCGATCATCATCATCACCGCCATGGATAATGTCATGGCCCTCATTGCCGACCAGCTGGTCCATGCCGGCGCCGCCGTCGAGATCATCATTGCCGAGCCCACCGAACAGGCGGTCCGCACCATCTTCGCCGATCAGCGTGTCATGGTCAGCCTCGCCATAGAGATTGTCGCCGCCGGAACCACCGACCATGCGGTCATTGCCATCGCCACCATGGGCGATGTCATGGCCCTCATTGCCCACAATCAGATCATCTCCGGCACCGCCATCGAGATCGTCATCGCCCGTGCCGCCGAACAGTCGGTCAGCGCCGTCACCGCCGGACAATTCATCATCGCCGTCGTCGCCATAAAGATTGTCACGGCCGATATTGCCGATGAGGTGGTCATTGCCGTCGCCACCATGAGCGATGTCATGCCCGTCCTGGCCGAATATCCAGTCTTCACCGGCACCGCCTTCAAGCCGGTCACCGCCCTGGCCGCCATACAGCCGGTCATTGCCCAGCCCGCCTTCGATCAGGTCCGCGCCGTCATCGCCAAACAACCGGTCGTGACCGTCGCCGCCATCAAGATGGTCATCGCCATCGCGCGCGCGCAGCTTGTCATCGCCGCCCAGCCCCAACATCGTGTCATCGCCTATCGAGCCCGTAAGAACATCATCGCCAGACGTACCCGTACGAACAAGGTGTGCTGCTTCGGTCATGCTTGCCGCAGACGCGCCATCAAGGGCATCACCGCCCGCCTCGCCCGGCATCTCGTCATTGCTGGCGAAGCCAGAGACGTAATCAATTGCCGAAGAGCCCTTGATGAGATCACGTTCCGCGCTGCCATAGGTGCGGATGGGGCTTTGCGTATCGAGCGCATCAGCCAGATCCAGCGAGCGCCGAACCGAGGAAGTCGTGTCGCTGCCGAGAATAGCGCTGTCGCGGTCGGGCCGGTGTTTCATCTGTTTTCCTCTTGCCCGCAAATCCTGGAGGATCACCCCAACATCCTGGTCGAGATTAGCCAACATTCATCAGCACTGATTGATCGCGCCGCCCATGGCTAGGTTGGCGTGATTTCGGGCATCATAATCGCCCGTTACAGCCATGTCACGACCGCACCAGCTCCGACACAGCTCGATCCGTCAAAAGGTATCTGAATGATGAAACATCGGGAGTCGGGGCCTGCATGGCGACCGTGCCGTCGGTTCGCTGCCTGAACCAGCGAAACAGTCACACAACGCCGAGCAATCCGGGCCAGAAACAAAAAAACCCACCGACGGCATCAGCCATCGGTGGGTTTTCGAGACTCATTCAGGATCAGTTGCGCGAGACGGAGGTCTCAAGGGCCTCGAGCCGTGCCCGCAATTCAGTCAGCTCGTTCTCCGAACGCGTCTGATTTTCGTGCAGCTCGGCAATATATAGGTGCGCATATTCCAGCTCACTCAACATGCCACCGACTTTCTCGGAAAGATTGAAGCTGCCGGACTCTGCCGTTGGCCCCACATGCATCAAATACCGATTGCTGCGCATGAAGTCGGCATGATCCTGGATCGAAGGCAGATCATAATCCTCGGCAAAGACCGCATCGCAACCGCCGGCACAGGTGTTCCCGGAGCCGGTCGTGATCGAACCGGCAATGACCACATCGCCATTGGACTCGAGTGTGAAGGGCTGGATGCTGCTGCCAGTGCGATTCATCCGGATGCGGCTGTTCGCAGTATTGGTCAGAATACGCCACGTCTCGCCATCACTGCCCTGACCCATCGCGACGATGGCCCGGTTGTCGTGATTATTCAGGCGAAGCGTCACTTCGTTCAGCGTACCGCTGCCGACGGTGGCGGTGCTACCGAGCACGTCAAGCGCTGCGAGTGGACTGGTCGTCCCCATCCCGACGCGTCCCGTGCTGTCAAGGTAGACCGTGTTGGACGGCGCACCGGGCTCGACGCGGAAAGGAAGCGTGCTTCCATGTGTGACGTCCCGGATGAATAGATTGCTCTCATTGCCGCCGAGGTCCCAAGTCTGGGCCGTAAAACCGCTCGAGCCGTCCTGGTCCAGACGCAGGGTTGGCGTATTGCCTCCCCGAACGTGCACGTCGACGACCGGTGTGGACGTGCCGATACCAACATCGCCGCCACTATCGACATAAAGCGCGTTGGCCGGAGCTCCAGCTTCGACGCGGAATGGAATACGCCCGGCTGTGGAATCTTCGATCGCGAAATAACTTCCGCCGCCATTGCTGGTGTCATTGACGACAATGCGCCAGTCATTGGCCGGGAAACTGGCAGAGCTACTGGTGTCATCGAAATGGACGCGCAGGTTGTTTTCCTTCAACCGCATCGTGTCGAATCCGAAACTCTCACCATTATTGCAGTCATTGCCGACGCAAAGGCTGAATGTGATGATGACATCATCAAGATGCTGGATGTCCGCAGACGCCTGGCTCGTCAGCCCCAAAAAGGCCGCTGCCGCGATCACGCTCGAACTCGTCTTCTTCATGAATTTCAACATCTTCATCCCCAGTTGATAAATTCGGATCAGCGCTCAGACGCCGCCAGGTCCATTTGCAGAATTTGGCCATTCACAACGCGAAACGAGCCGGTCGTGGAAGTTCCGACCAGGCCGGGCCGCGCGCGCCCCGAACGACCGTCTGCTCCCGCAACCGCTGGCGTTGCCAACACTTCCTGTTCCGTCGTCGCCGCCGTTATTTCGTAGGTATAGAGCCCGTCAGGCACAGATCCGAAATCCGCCAAGCGGAAGGTCGGGGCCACACGAGCCGATTGAATTTCGCCGTGATAGCCGTCTGGCCCGGAAACGCGGAGCGTGAAATTGGTGAGAGTCGGCTCGGCGCGGAAACTCAGGCGCGACCCGACAAATTGTTCCGTGAACCCGTCCTGAACCTGGAGCCTGGGCTGCTGCGCGATGGCTGCTCCGCTGAGCAAACCTGCCGTCAGGATCGACGCCGCCAAAAGCTTTACAGTGTTCATTGAGCCAGTTCCCCTGCTTTGGCACCAACGCAGCGCGGAAGCTGCATTGCGACCATTTATACACCAATGGCGGGCGAGCGACACCCCAACCCGGCAATTATTTCAATTGTATCCAGCATTCCGGCCCACTTCGGGGCCACCTGGATCAGTCTGCGGCATCGACCAAGGTGGCAACGCGCTCCTGCGCCCTCTGCAATTGCGCGGCACTCATCTCGGCCGCCAGCGCATCGCGGATCTCGGACGCCGCCGGAACAGCCGCCAACGCAGCCCGGTTGGTCCAGATGTAGGCGTTCTCGTAATCCTGCGGCAGGCTGCGGCCGTTGGCATACATCAAGCCGAGGGTGAACTGGGCCGAGCCCAGCCCCGCCTCGGCGGCCCGTTCCAGCCGCTCAATCCCGCCTGGCACGTCCTGCCGGATACCCGCACCATTCAGAAACCTCAGCGCGGTGCGGTAAAGCGCAACCGGATCTCCGGCGCGCGCGGCCTGCTCCTCGGCCGGGTCGAGAGGCTGGCTCAGGTCCGGCTCAACCAGCCTTGCATCATAGGGAAATCCGACCTGTTGAAGCAGAGCCGACAGGCTGAGGCCGCCTGCGTGTCGCGCCCGCTCCAGCAGGCGCAGGGATTCCGCCTCATCGACTGCAACGCCGAACCCGCTCGCATACATGACGGAGAGATTGGTCATCGCCTCGCGTTGACCTTGTTCTGCAGCCAGGGAAAAGAGCTCAAACGCCCGATCATAGTCGCGCTCGACGTCCTCGCCGCGGACATAGATCAGCCCGAGATTATTCCGGGCCCGGGCATTGCCGGCCTCGCTCGCCCGGGAGAAAAGTTCGATCGCCCGCCCGGCATCGCGCTCAACGCCGTGCCCTTGGAGATACAACACGCCCAGACTGGTTATCGCACTCGCATCGCCCTGCTCGGCCGCGCGCTGATACCAGCTCGCCGCCTCCTCCAGCCTTGGCTCACCATCCAGCCCCGCCTCCAGCGCCCGGGCAAGATCCGATTGGTATCCGGGATCACCTGACAAGGCCGCCGCCGTCAGATATTCAAGCGCCAATCGGGGGTCCCGCTCGACCGCACGCCCTTCGGCATAGGCCCGTCCAAGCGCATTCTTCGCCGCGAGATTGCCGAGGCTCGCCGCCCGGCGGTAGTGGGTCAGCGCCGCATCGAAGTTCTGCGGCACACCCAGACCCTGCAGATACAGGCCGGCCAACAGGTATTGGGCGCGGCCCTCCGCGTCCGGCTCCGCGGCTTCCAGCTCACGCAGGGCATCGCCATAGCGTCCCTGCTCGATCGCGAGATTGGCTCGACCGACAGCCTCATCCGGCGTCTGCGCCCAGGCATTCCCCGCCAGCGCGAGACCGAGAAAACAGCTGGAAATGAGGCCGAATCTACGGCTCACGATGATCCGCCCTCCAGGCGGTGGCGCGCGCCTGCGCCAGCGCCAGGTCTTCCGGGCTGAGGAATTGGGCAAAGAGCGTGCGTTCATCTGCCGCTCCCGGCACGCCTGCTGCAGCAGCCAGATTGGCCCAGACATGCGCCTGGACATAGTCCTGCGTCACGCCATTGCCGGTCGCGTAGCGCCGGGCCAGAGCCAGTTGGGCATCCGCCGACCCAGCCTGGGCGGCGCGGCGATAATTCTCCAGCGCCAGGGCCGAATTTTGCGGCAGGACTTCTCCGGCCTCATAAAAGCCAGCCAGCTGGTTGAGTACGGCGGGATTGCCGTCTTCAGCCGCCGCTTCGAGCCATTCGACAGCGCCGTCGACATCGGCCCGCGCAGCATCGGCAACCCAGCGGGTCAGCTCGACAGCATTGCGGCCATCGAGGACGCCGGTGATCGCGAGCCGCCCCAACCGCGCACCAGTGCCGGGCGCGCCGGCGGCGTTCGCATTGAGATACCAGCGAATCGCTTCGGGAAGATTGACCTCGGTGCCACGGCCGGTCTCATAGAACAGGCCGACGGCGGCCTGCGCCCGAACCAGTCCGCCCTCGGCTGCGGCGAGATACCAGCGAAAAGCCGCTTCATCATCGGCGGCAACGCCCGTGCCCGAAGTGTAGGCATAGCCGAGATTGGATTGCGCCCGCAGATCACCGGCCTCGGCCGCCGCGGTGAGCAGGGCGATACCGCGAGCAGTATCCTGCCCGACCTCGGTGCCCGTCAGGTAATAGGAGCCCAGCACCGCCTGCGCATCAACCTGCCCCAGGTCGGCGGCCTGCTCATACCAGGGCACACCGGCAGCGGGTGTCGCGGCCCGCTCGGCTCGCGCGAGATATATTTCCCCGAGAGGGGCTCGGGCGGGAGCGTATTCCCGGCCGACAGCGCGAGACAACCACAAAACCGCGGCATCCTCATCGACGTCTACCCCCTGGCCAACACGATACATGAGGCCAAGCCGGTATTGCGCCAGCGGAACGCCCTGCTCGGCCAGACCGGTCAGGATTTCCGCAACGCGCTCATATTCCAGATCGGCATAGGCTGATTCAGCGTCAGCCATCGTCGCATCGACCTGGCCCGTATCACGCGCCGAGTCGTCCCGGCCGGAAATCACGGTCAAGCCAACGGCTCCCGCCACCAGTGCGGCACCCGCGATCGCGGCGATCCAGACAGTTCTCATGGCTGCGTCCCCTCCAAAGGATCTTGTTGTTCCGCCCCGGCGGTCCGGCTGACGCGATAGGTCGCCCCGGCCTCCAGCGGCTGGTCTATCCGGGTCACGCCGCCATCGGCCCAGCGGATGGTCGCCGAGCTGATATGCGTGGCGTCACCCAATCCGAAATGCGCCAGCGCCGCATCAAACGACATATAGCCGCCGCCGAGCTGGACTTCGCGAACCTGCATCTGCTCGCCATTCTCACCATAGCGGATCTCGACACGTGCGCCGACACCATCGCGATTGCCGATCCGGTCGTCGAACTCGAAGCCGATCGAATTTGTGTCGCGGGCATTGTTGAGAAAGGCGACGGCCGGGCCATTCACCGGCACGGCAATGATGTCGAGATCGCCATCATGGTCGATATCGGTCACCGTCGCAGCGGCCGTGATGAGATAATCGCTCAACCCCCAGGCCTCGGTCACTTCCTCGAATCCGCCACCACCCTGATTGCGCAGGAAAATATTGGACGGGGTCACCTCATTGGGGACCCAGGTCCCGTTGACGATATAGACGTCCTGCCAGCCATCATTGTCGAAATCGGCGATAGAGACATCCCAGCTCCAGCCACCAACCTCGAGCCCGAGCGCGTCAGCGCGCTCGACATAACTGCCATCGCCAACGGGCTGGAGCAGCACGTTGCGCGCCAGGATTTGCGGTATGGCCGCGTCCTGCTCGGCTTCCGACATCGGCCGCGAGGGCTGGAAATGAATGTCGCAATACTGGCGCGCCCGCACCTGGCCAACCGGGACCAGCGCACACATTTCCGGATTGCGGTTCTGAATCGCGATATCCTTGATCAGCATGCCGCGGCATTCCGAGCGATAGGGCTCGGCCAGAGGGCCACAATGATTGGCGAAAGACGGGTCAAGCGCATTTCCGGGCCGATACCAATTCTTGATATCCATATTCTGCTGGCAGACGGCCCGGTCGGCCTCGCGCAGAATTCCGTCACAATACTGCTCGATCGGCTGCATCCGCAGGCGACTTGAGACCCCGGACGCACGGCCGGCGATCTGTGCCAGATAGATCTCTGCGCCACCATCATTCGTCAGATCCGCCGCCGAGACCGACATGGTCGTTGTGGTCGTCATCGGAATTCGGCCATCCTGGTGGGTAATCGCGGTGAAACCGCCCTCACCATCGCCAAGGTAGAAATAGTCGGGCACTTCGAAATCATTGCCGACCAGCAAATCCTGGGTGCCATTATTGTCGATATCGCTGAGCAGGATGGACAAGGTCTCACCCGGTATCCCGGACAGGTCGGCGAAGGCATCGCCTGACAGTGCGCCGTCATCGTTGAAGATGATCCGGTTGCGCGATTCCTCGCCAGGCACGCGGCGATACCAGCCTGCGGCCCAGTTTCCGAGCGCCACATCGAGATCGCCATCGCGATCGACATCGCCAAAGCTCAGCGCCATCGCCAGGATCGCGTCCTCGCGATTATGCACCGGGCGCAGCGCCTCCGGGTCGAAACGGCCATTGCGATTGGGCAGGATGAAAAGGCCCCGCTGATAGGTGGCAAGAAACAGGTCGAGCCAGCCATCGCCGTCGATATCGACCAACACGGCGTTGAAGACCGGCATGTCGGCAACGGCGCCGATATCCTGCTGCACAGCGGCAAACTCGCCGCTCCCATCATTCAGGTAAATATGCAGACCAGCGCGCGTCGAGGCGAAGACAAGGTCGGCGTCGCCATCACGGTCGATATCGCCGGAGGTGATGGCGCGGCCCTCCCAGAAGGGTGGCCACATGTCGGCGAAGGAAAACTCGACCGGGTGATCAATCCCGATCTGCCAGGCCTCGAGCCGTGTAAAAGCCGTGTCCCCGCGCGGCGCCGAAGACGCGGCATAGGGCAGGCGCTCGAGACTGATCTGTCCAATGGCCTGCGGTTGAGCCTGGGCGACGGCTGGTGCCTGCGACACCACCGGCTCGGCCGCAGCCTCATTGACCAGCATCTCGATGGCTCGCCGGGTCTGGTAGTCGTGATAGCGTTCCGCGCCCAGCCCGGCGAAAAATCCCAACACCATCACCACAGCGCCAAGCATGAACGCCGCGCGCCAGCCGACCGATGTGCCGACGATCAGGAAGGAATAGATGCTGAAACTGCCGAGCGTGAAGACCAGCGCCATGATGTAGCCATGGCTGGCACCGCCATTGAGCAGGGCGCCCGACAATACGACATCGAAACCGATCGGCACCGGCATGAAGGTTCCGATCATGGCCACGACCGCCACGCCGAGCGGACCGAAATCACCGATAGCCAGCCCCTGTGGTGGCATCAGCGTGCCGGCCACCGCGCCGAGAAAGCCCGCCAGCAGCATCAGCGGCAGGGTCGTCTTCAGGATGAACCACAGGTTCCGCCAGTAATCATACACGAAGTGGAGCACAGCCTGCGGCAGTGATTCGATCGGCAGATCATCAGTCTCATCGAGCACAGGCGCCATCGGCGCCTTCTCGGTGCCGACAACACTGCTGAGCAATTTTTCCTGCGGAATGAAGCGGCACAGGATCGGCACGGCGACGAGGATGACCAACAGGCTCAGCACCAGTTTCGTCGCCGCGATATAGAAGGGTAGCAGAGAGAAGGACATCGTCATCACGACGATATTCAGCGTCGGCGAGGCGATCATCGCCGACAAGGTCGTCTCGGCCCGAGATCCGCCCTGATACAGCCCCTTGGCAATCGGTGCAGCGCAATTGACGCACACGCCCAGCGGCGCGCCAAGGAACATGCCGTAGAGGGAGTTGGAGAAGGGCAATCTGAAATTTCGCCGCCGCAAATAGCCGAGCAAAGTCAGAAAGGCGGCCCCGAATAGCAGGCCGAATGTCATGCCCTTCTTGTTCGTGTCGATCCAGTTGACGGTCGAATAGGCGATGCGTTGAACGACAGAGAGCCCGTGCTCGATCGGCAAAACCGCCTCAAATCCGAGCGGGTCCTCGAGCTGGATCGCCCCGCCCATCATCGCCTTCTCGTCGAGCGACGGATAGCGCGAGCCGGTCCAGAACATGTAGGCGAGCGCGGTGATCAACAGCACCGCGAAAATCAAACGCTTCGAGTGGGCCCGCGAAATGGGATTTCCAGAGATCATCACGCTTGCCCTCCTGCCGAGTCGGCAGGGTCGCAACCGCCTGCGAATTCCTCAACCGGAAATGCCACCCAATTGAAGGGACGGTGCCGGTCGGCACCAAATAGCGCCAGCGCTGTCAGATCCGTCACCGCGCCATCGCTGCGCCGGAGCCGGGCCTGATAGGCGACCCGAACGCCGTCCATCGTCGCGGCGAGGTCGAGCGCGACTGTATCGGCCTCGCCCGCCGGCGTACCGCCAAATACGGTCAGAAAGGGCGCGGCACAGGCCAGCCTTTGCGGCGTCATGTCCCGCACCTGCATCAGTTCGGCAACGCTGATGAAGGGCCGGTTTCCCGGCGCTTTCAGCGAACCGGCCGGGTAGTCGGCGCGCTCTGCGCCCTGCTCGCGCCGGGTGTCATCATTATCGCGCCAGTCGAGAATTTGGTCGGCCAGCCGCCGGGCAGCGAATTCAGGCTCACCCAGCGCAATGAACAGCGCGATCCAGGCCTCATCATTGGCCATATTGATATCCAGCATCGTCTGGGCCGGCGCCAGACCGACCCGGACAACAACCCCGTCGACCTCGACATCGCGCGGCAGGCTGGCGACATAGCTGCGTCCGACAAGGGCGGTATCAAAAGCGACGAGGTCGAGCGCCGAAAGCATGGCTTCACGATCAGCCAGCAGGGTTCGGCGCCCCGCTGCCAGCCGCAACTCGGTTTGGGTCATGGCCATAACCCCCGCCAGGATGATGGCCAGAAGGACCGACATCCACAGAACGAAGATGATGGCAGAACCAGCCTGCCCGTTTTGCCGTCGTGCGCTGGCCATCAATCAAACAGGTCGCTGCGCCTGGCTTCCAGTGCCTCCAATTCGCGGCGGACATGCTGCAGCACATTGGCCGCATCCTCGTCCGTCGTAATGATCCGCGGGGTCAGGAAAATTACCAGCTCGCTGCGCTCACTGGTGACATCGCGATTCTTGAAGATATTCCCCAGGCCCGGAATGCGCCCGAGCAGTGGGATGGCGGCCTCATTGTCGGAATGTGCCTCGCGGATCAAACCACCCAGAGCCACGGTATTGTCGCTTCGCACCGCTACAGTGCTGGTGAATTCAAGCTTCTGGATCGTCGGGGAATCGATCCCGGAGGTCGTCGTCGGCCTGACACTGCTGACCTCCTGTCTGACGTCGAGCACCACCATGCCGCTGGCATTGATGCGCGGGGTGACCTGCAGGATGACGCCGGTCTGCCGCAGCTCGATTGACGAGACCAGCGGCGCGTTCGCCTCGGAGACCGAACTGGCGGTCTGCGTCACGATCGGAACTTCATCGCCGACTTGCAGATGGGCGGTCTGGTTATTCTGAACCATGATCGAAGGCGCCGACAGCACGGTCACATCCGTAATCGAATTCAACGCGTTCAGCGTCGCGCGCAAATCAGTGCCGGCAAAGGCGTAATTGAAGCCGGGGAAGACCGCATTGGTCGTGCCATTGACGTCGTCGGTGAAGCCGACAGAGGTGAGGTTGGAGCTACCCTGGTTTTCGAAATACCAGCGCACGCCAAAGCTCAGCCCGTCGACCAGCCGCACTTCGGCGATGGTCGCCTCGATCAGAACCTGCGGCGGCATCACATCCATGCGGTGCACCAGATCGAGGATTTCACGATATTCCTGATCGGTCGCGCGGATGATGAGAGCGTTATTGAGCAGATCGGGGATAATCGCCAACCGGCCCTCAGGTCCGTTTGAGCTCTCGCCACCCGTATCCGAAGTGGCGTGATCATCGGCGCGCGCCGGCCCGAACGAAGCAGAGCCGCCCGTATCACCACCCGCAAAAGCGGCCGTAATCTGCGAGGCGAGCGCACTGGCCGGCGTATTGCGGACGACATAGTAGCGCAGCCGCCGCTCATCGCCGCCCGATGGACGGTCAAAGCGGGCGACCCAGGCACCGATCTGGTCGAACTGGGCCCGATCGCGCGTCACTACAAAGAGGAGGTTGAGCCGGGGCAACGCAATCGTCGTGATCGCACTGGAACCACCACCCATGCCCGCAATCACCGAATCCACTTCGCCCTTGGCGGTCTCGGCATTGACGTATTGCAGCTCATACATGCCGAAAACACGATTGGTGAGGAAGGGCCTGTCAAAGGTCCGGATCGCCTCGACGGCGCTTTCGACCTCACCGGCAGGACCGGCAATCACCAGAACGCCCTCGGCATCGTGCGGGATGACATCGACGCGCTCGGACAGGAAGGGGTCGATCAGCGCCAGAATGGAACTCGGGTCGGTATGGATGATCGGTACAACCCGGCCGCCATAGCCCAGGCTGGTGGAATATTGCGACAGGCTGGCCTGGGCCTCGCCCTCACGCGTCAGCAGGAAACCGGCCTCGCGCTCGATCAGGGCAAAACCGGATTCGCTCAGCACCGTCTCAAGAGCGGCGAGCGCGACACGTGCCGAAGTCGGTTCCGGCGAGGTCAGCGTGATGCGGCCTTCAACGCCGGCGGCGACAAGAACCGGCCGGCCGAGCGCATCGGAAATGATGGTGCGCACGGCATCAGCGACGGGCGCATCGACAAAATTCAGGCGGAGCGTGCGGTTATCGAGACTGCGGTCACCGGAAACGCTGGTGACGGGCGTACCGCTCTGCTGATCGAAATAGACCAATCGCTCGGCACCAGGAGCTCCGGCAAGATTGGCGGGAGCGGTGTCCTCTGCCGGCGCTTCGGTGGCTGGCTGGGGCCGAGATGGCGCCGGACGAGGCGCAGCGGTCCGGGCAGGTGCGGCAGTGTATTGCTCCGCATGCACACCGCGCGCGTCGGGCATCACCATCGAACAACCCTGAATCGCCAGGACCGAGATGGCTACCAGACTGCCGCGCCAAATCCGCAAAACCACGCTCATAATTCCCCCAATATCCCGTTTCCGGGACCATATTCTCAATCCCGCAAAACCTCCAGCGTCTCACGCCTCAAGTCTGACCTAGCGGTCCAGCCGCAGCACGACCTCTTCGCCATCGCGGGCCAGCACAATCCGGTCAGCCTCGATCGCGATCGCTTCATATCCGTCCAGAACACCGCCCACCGCCAGCGACCGCGTTGTGCCGCCGCCGGCAATCATCGCCAGGATACGGCCATCCACCTCGACAAGCCCGACCAGGCTATAGCCCGGCAATGCAGCGGCAGGGGCGGCCTGTTCGGGTGCGGCCACGACTGGCTGCAGCCGCCCCTCAAGCCATTGCGGCCAGGGCTGCTCATCCGCCGGCGCCGATTGGGCCGCTGGGACGGATGGTGGCTGTAGCGGTGGTTCCAGCCCGGCGGGCAGGAAGGACAACGCGCCCAGCACGAGCAGAGACACCACTGCGCCGGACCAGAGGAGCTCGTTACGATTCATCGGCGCTCACCATCAGATAGGCGTGGCGCAATTCCGCGCGGCCCCGCACCCGGCCCGCGGGTTCTCCGGGCAAGGCCTCGATCGTGAGCCCGGACAGCTTGATATCGGTCTGCTCCAGGGCCACGAAGGCGCGCAGCACATCGCCAAGCGCACCGGAGAAAGCGACTTCGCCGACGAGTTCGGCACTGTCATCACCGAGTGGCATTTCCCGGGATGTCGGCGTTTGCAGCAGATGGGCACCGGCCTCGATCAGGGTCTGCGAGAACAGGTCGAGATCGGCGTCGAAAGCCTGGCGCGCCAGATCAGGATTGCTGTATTCACGGACGGAATCCTCTGTCTCGCCCTGCGCCTCATACCAGGCCGTGACCTCATCGAAATGGCCATAAACGCGCTGCGACAGGGCCGCGACGTCGGTTCGCAACGCGTGGGCGCGTTGCCAGGCACCCACCAGGCCAACCGCCGACACAGCGACGGGAACCATCACCAGAAGCGCGGCGCAGCACAGGATCGTCCAGGCCAGCAAGACACGGAAGCGGGCATCCACCCGAGCAAGCATCGGGATCATGGCGTCTGCTCCAGCGGCAGTTGAAGCACCATGTTCGCGGCCTGACCTTGTGCATCGGGATCCGCGCCTTCAATCACCAGGGCAGCCGGCGCTTCGAGCGTGATCGTCTGTATGTTCAGATCGGCCGGTTCACTCAGACCCAGCTCGCGCAGGGCTGTGACGACCTGGCCGAGCGGCACGGTGGGCGCACCGGCCTGCCGGGCGCGGTCGGCGCGCTGAATGTCGAGATCGGTATCGCGCAGCCCGCGCGCAAAGCTGATCAGCTCGACGCGGCGCAGTTCAAGAGTTTCGGCCTGGCGCGTAAACCGGTCTGTCCAGGCGACACAGGCCAGCACACTTGCCAGTATAATCACCAAGAGGCCCGGCCCGAATCCGACCTGTCCGGCACGCTTGGCGCTGCCCTCGGCATAGTGAAACCCGGCCCGACCCCGCTCATCGACATCACCAACAATACTCCAGCTGGCTGCATCGCCCGGCAGGGCCTCGCGTGCCTCTCGCAGCCGGTCGCGGCGAACGACCGAAACTTCTGCCTGGTAGCCGCCCGCCTCCAGCGGCGAAAGCAGCCGGAAGGCAAACTCCGCCTGATCCACGGGAATGGGACTGAATTCATGCAGCCGCAATTCAAGCGCCGGACGGCCGCGACGGGCCGCGCTTTCGCTGAGATTGAGAAGGCGGCGATATTGATCCGCCTCAGGCAATTCAAGCTGGACCGCTGCCGGCGCATTCCGCGGTGATGGCTCGCCGAGGGACGTCACGCCCAGCAAGGAGGTGTAGCGTGTGCCCGCCTCGATGCTCGCACCGCAGGCGTCGAGCCGGAAAAGCCGGGCATCGGGATGGCGTCCGAAATCGCGGATTGCGGCGGGCAGTGTCGCGCGCACGGTCGCCAGCGCCCAGCCGAGAATCGCCCGTGCCTGAAGCATGGAACCCGTGATGTCTCTGCTGGCCGTCACTCTATATCCCCCAGACAGATACCTTGCCCAGAATCGAACCGGCAATCAAACGCAGCGACACCACCAAGGCGGACCTCGATCCGTTGCACACTGCCATCATGCGCCACCACATCGAGCGCGATCAGGCGCGGCGGCGCATCAAAGTCCCAGGCCTCATACCAGCCGGGCCCCCGACCGTCACCGGCCTCACCGAAATACATGAAGCGGACACGCTCGACCTCATCGGCCAGCAGCACGGTCTGTGAATGCCGGCGCTCACCATCAAGCTGCGGCAGCGTCAATTCGAGCCGCCCGGTGTCGAATGCGATACTGACGGGTTCCGGGCTTTGTGAGGCCGTGGCAAGGGTGAGGAACCTGATCGATGTCGATGAACCGGAGAACCGGCCGGATGTGTCCGAGCGCGGCGGGCGATAGGCGCGCAGCAGGAACTCTCGCATCACGTCTTCGACCGCGGCCTCGGCCTCGAGTCCGCCGACCAGGCTCGTCGTGCGCGCCTCGACGCGCACGGCCGTGCGGATCGCAGGCACCAGAACAACGGCAATCCCGGCCAGAATCCCGACAGCGATCAATGTTTCCATCAGAGTGAAGCCGGCCTGGCCCTGCACCGACCTCATGGCTGATCGGCCTCAAGCAGATGGCCATCTTCCACGAAGATGAATTCGAGCTGCAGTAGCGGCGCCGTGTGTTCGATCTGCGCCCGGGTCAGGACGGCCCCGGTTCGCGGATCCACGGGGCGATCCACGGCGGAGATCTCGATGCGCCAGTCGGGATAGTCATTCGCCACGCGCTCGGGCCTGTCGCCCGCTCTGAGCCGGGCGGAGATATTGGCACCCTCGAGCAGGACTTGCTGCATGTCTGACGCGCCCTTGGCACCGCGCAGGGCACCGGCCATGCCGGTCATCGCCGTCACCACAACCGCGGCGGCGATCACCGAAGCGACCAGCACTTCGGTCAGGGCATATCCGCCATCCTTGTTGTCAGCCGGCATGAACCCGCCCCGTCACCGGGTCGATCCGGACCGGCAAAATCTCGGTGCCACGAAGGATCTCGACGCGCACTTCCTGCGAAGCGGCGGCGCGCGGAGGCAGGGCGATGGTGGCGGCGAGCTGCCAGCGCCCGGCCTCGCGCACACGCCACACCGCGGTCACGCCGTGTGGCCAGACCCGCTCGATATCAAGTGCCGGCACGCTATAGCCCTCGGGCGACAGACGAATCTCCGTTTCAACCCCGCGCGTGCGCGCTTCGAGACGAGCGCGTCGCAGATCCGAGACCAATTGCTCGGCCGCGCGCTCATGGCGCAGATGCGGCAGCGTGCCGGTCAGGACAAGGCCGGAAAGGCTCGCCATCGCCGCGAAAATGGTCAGCACGATCAGAAGTTCGAGCAGGGTGAAGCCGCGCTGGGGTGGCTGCCGAGGCCCTGGAGTCACCGGATCAGCTCCGCGACAAGTCGCTCTCATTGCCATCGCCGCCAACCTTCCCGTCAGCTCCAAGACTGGTCAGCGTGAAACGGCCACCTGGTTCGGTCCGGACGTAGATATAGGGGTTTCCCCAAGGATCCTTGAGGTCAAAATCGCCCTCGAAATAGGGGCCGCGCCAGGATGCGTCATCTGCCGGGGCTTCCAGCAAGGCAGCCAGACCCTCATCGTCCCCGGGATATCGGCCCATATCGATATAATAGAGATCGAGCGCGGTCGCGATCGAGGATAATTGCGCCCGGGCGACATCGGCCTTGGCAGTCCCGACATAACCGATCACGCGCGGCCCGACGATAGTGGCAAGAAGCGCAATAATGATCAGCACGACCAGCATTTCGAACAGGGTGAAACCCCGCTCGGCCTGTTCTCGACGGTTCACGGTCTGCGACATGTCAGAAAACCACTTCATTGAGGCTCAGCACTCCCACCATCACACCGGCTATGACGCCGCCGACACAAAGTCCCAGAAGGGCGATCATCGCCGGTCCGACGAATTCGACCACACCCTTGAGCAGGATCCGGATTTCACGATCATGCAGAATGGCCGCACGCGTCAACATCGCATCCAGCCGGCCGGTCTTCTCGCCCAGTTCAATAAAACGCAGCGTCTCGGGCGGCAAGACCTGCTGGCGTGCCAGCGCGACCGACAGAGCCTCGCCCTCACGCACCGCCTCGGCGGCGATGGCATAGCGCCGCTTCAGGCTCGCAGACCCGATCGCACCGCGCGCGACGGTTTCCGCCCGCGACAGGGGCTGGCCGCTCGCCAGCAATAATCCGAGCGTGCGGCAATAGCGCACCGCGTCGAGCGACTTCAGTACGCGCCCGAAAAAGGGGAGCGCAATCAACAGGGAATCCAGGCCGGTGGCGAATTGCCGGGCGAGCAGTTTCGCGCCGATCGCCAGACCGATCGCGACGGGCGGAATCCAGACAATATAGGTGCGAATGAAGGCGCCGGCGCCCAGGACGAAAACCGTCACCGCTGGCGGAGTGGCTCCTGCATCGGCAAAAATGGACTCGAACTGGGGCAGGACAAAAAAGGACAGGAAGACGAGCGTCAGGCTGATCATGATCACCAGCATAAGGGGGTAGATCAACTGACCCGTAATATCCTGGCGCAGGCTGTTCTCATCCTCCATTTGCGCCGCGAGATCGATCAGGTTTTGCCCCAGCAATCCCGACGCCTCGCCCGCCCGGACGAGCGCGATCAACATACGCGGCGGCCTTGCCGGATCACTCTCAAGCGCCTGGCTGAAAGCCTCGCCATGGCGCACCTGGTCTTCAAGGCGCAGCAAGACCGCGCGCAAGACCGGCCGCTTTTCACGGTCCGCCAGACTGGCCAGGGCATCGCGCAAGGGAATGCCCGCCCCCACCAGCTCCGCCAATCCGCGCGTCATATCCAGCGCTTCGACCCGGGTGAGATGGGTCCGCCGCTCGCTGAACAGGCCGCTGCCCGGTGTCGTGCGGGTCATTTCCAGTGGCGTACCACCGAGCGCGCGCAGCTTGAGCCGCGCTTCGGCCTCGGTACGGCCAACGACCTCGCCGCGCAACAGACGGCCGTCTTCATGCTCGATCGTATAACGCCAGTTTTCCGGCCGGTCCGGCGCGGATGGATGGCTTGCCGGATCAGCCACGTCCCACCGCCCGCTTCACTTCCGCCATCGTCGTCAGGCCGGATTCGACCTTGTGCTTGCCGTCCTGGGACATCGGGATGAAACCCTTTTGCAGCAGAACCCTGGCCAGATCAGGACCTGCCGCGGAATGGCGGATCGCCTCGCGCACCGCATCATCGACCTCGAAGCCTTCGGCAATCGCGACCCGGCCGAGAAACCCGCTGTCCTGGCAGGCAGGGCAACCACGGCCACTACAGCTCGGACAGGTCCTGCGCACCAGACGCTGGGCAAAGACTCCGACCAGGGTGGAGGACAGAAGGTAGTCCTCAACGCCCATATCGAGCAGGCGGACAATCGCCGAGGCGGCATCATTGGTGTGCAGGGTCGACAGGACGAGATGGCCGGTCATGGCCGCCTGGACGGCTGTCTGCGCCGTCTCGGTATCGCGAATTTCGCCGACCATGACGACGTCAGGATCATGGCGCAGGAAGGAGCGCAGCGCACTGGCAAAGGAGACGCCGATCAACGGATTGGTCTGGGACTGGGCGATGCCGGCGAGGCGGTATTCGATCGGGTCCTCGATCGTGAGAATCTTGCGCTCGCCATCGGCGAGGCGGCGCAGGAAGGAATACAGCGTTGTGGTCTTGCCACTGCCGGTCGGGCCCGTGACCAGGATCAGCCCGTGCGGGCGCTGCAGGACGGATTCGGCGACGGCCTTGACCTGGGCCGGCAGGCCAAGATCATCGAGTTCGTGCAGGCTGGCCTCCGGGTCGAGCAGACGCACAACCAGGCTTTCGCCATGCTGGGCCGGGACGACGGAGACGCGCAAATCGATCGCGCGGCCGGCTACCGGCAAGGTGAAGCGTCCGTCCTGGGGGCGGCGGCGTTCGGCAATGTCGAGTTCAGCCAACACCTTGATCCGGGAAATCGCTGCCAGGGCCTGGGCCGTGTCGAGGGTTTCGAAATCGCGAAGCACGCCATCGACCCGCAACCGGACCGCCGTTTCGCGCGAGCCCGGCTCGATATGAATATCCGTGGCCCGCGCCTGGGCGGCTGCGGTGATCAGACGGTTGACGAGGCGCACAACCGGGGCAGTGCTCGCCATGTCCTTGAGGCGATCGAAATCCGCCGTGACATCGAATTCACGATCACTGACCTGGGCGGCGCGATCATTGAAGCGACGTTGATACAGCGCATTGAATTGCGCTTGCGTTGTAACCACCGGCCTGACCGGCTGTCCGAGCGCAAATGCCAGGCCACGCAGGCCGGTATCGCGAGAGGGGTCGATCACGGCGGCGATCACGGTGTCGGCCTCGATCGCGATCGGGATCGCACGTTCCCGCAGGACAAAGTCGGGATTGAGCTCGCTGTCGCGATCTTCGACAGAGCCGGCATCGAGCGCACCGAGATCCAGACAAACCTCGCAGCCGGCCTCGCGTGCGAATGATTCCGCGAGGAAGGCTTCGGTCAGCAGCCCGAGCTGGGTCAGGACCTGATCGATCGGCTCGCCGGTCCGGTTGAGCAAGGCCTGCGCATGGGAAGCCTCCGCGACGGTCAAATGCCCCGCCTGCGTCATCTCCCGAAGTCTGACCTGATCAATATCCATCGTCACAGACTAATACATTTCGCGGGTTTGTGTACGCCCCTCTCCCGCTCGAGGGAGCTTGAGCGGATGAGAAAGCGCGCGGCGAGCCGCGGGGTCAAAAACCAGCCGGCCCGCCAGTTTGGCGGGCCGGTGATGGCATTGAGATGATCAAGAGGCCGCGAGCAGCTATTGCATGCTCAAAGGCAACCGGATCCGGATCATCGCATTATTGGCTTCGAAATCTCCGAGGCCCAGGCCGAGGATCCCGACTTCACCCGAGATCAGCCCCCCATTGGGCAGTTCTGCGGTGACACCGATCCGTGCATCAGCCCGGAGACCACCAATGCCCTGCAGGGTGCCAGTGGCATTGTAGACATCGGCGTCGTCGTAATCCCACAGCGCGGTGAGGCGGATGAAGGGCTCGAAATACCCGCCCTCGCTGCCAATGAAGCGATAAGCGATCTCGGGACCGGCATTGATGCGGCCCAGGGTGATCTCCTGGCTCGGGATGAGGAAGCCCAGCGTATCGGTGTAAGCCGTCTGCTCTTCATTGAAATAGGCAATGCCGAGCTTGGGCGAGATGCGCCAGTTTCCGGAATTGATCTCCCCGGTCAGATTGGCTTCGAGCAACCAGCGGCTGGTATCGAACGAGTCGACGTAGAGCCCGATCGGATTGACGTCATTCTCAGATTGTCCCCAGGCGCCTCGGGCATCGAAATACACATTGTCCGCGAGGCGGGCGACGACATAGGGGCCAGCCAACCAGCCATCGCCGCTGACTTCGCTGCGATATGTCCCGGTCACCGTCTCTGCGTGATCCCACTGCAGCAGGGCACCGACAAGCACGTTCTCCGACGCCATCATGTCGACGCCGAGATAGTAGAGCCCGAAGGTCGAGTTGGCATCGAGTCCGGCACGGTCATCGTCAATGCTGGTGTAAACCGCCTGAACCCAGACATCGAGACTGGCGATGCCCGTCTGTCCGTCGAGATTGAACTGGGTCTGACCCGGCATTTGCGGCTCGCTGCTTTCGGCCGCCTGGCGGATCGCGCTCAGGCTGGTCGAGAGATCGGCCGAGAACCGGCCCTGATGGTAATCGGCGGCAAAATGGTTTGGCGTCGCCGACATCCGGCTTCCGCGCATACGCCCGGCAAGCTCAGGCGAATTGGTCAGGATCTGGTCTGCACGTGCCGCCATGAAGCTGCGGATCGCGCTCTGGGTGATCTGGCGGATGAAGTCCTCATCCCGACGGTTCGAGAATGTACACACCATCGCCTCGTCGGGATCGAGATCGATCACCATCGTGCCGGTGTCGAGATCGAAGGTCGATCCGTTATCGGTGTCACCGGTACAGCTCATCGCGTTGAGGTCCCAGCCTTCGGTCGCGGCCTGGGTCAGGCTGTAGGAGCCGCGCAACACAGTCAGCGCACCCGAGCTGGCAGTCCCGCCCGATGTGGACAGGGACAGACCGTTCAGTTCAGCCAGAGTGGAGGTGTAGGTGAACACGCCCTCGCCGGCCTCGGAAGGCGCGGTGGTGGCGATAATCGTCAACGTACCTTCACGCGGCTGGAGCGTAATCGTAACCGGGATCGTCACCACATTCAGCGTATTGGCGCTTGCACCCAGTGGCTTCTGCGGCGTCGTCCCTGTTTCGGTGATGGTGATATTGGCCGTGTAGGTGCCCGGATCGAGATCCAGAATGCCGGCAGTGAAGGTGACCGTGAACTCAAGCGAACCCTCGGCCGGAATGGAACCGGATGTCGGATCAATTTCGAGCCAGGCAACATCGGTCGCGGCCGTGAAGGAGAATGCCGAACCGCCAGTATTGGAGAGCGAGAAGCTCGTGCTGGTCCCCGTCGGATCATCGACGGCCGAGTCCAGGGCCAGTTCGACAGTCGGAATTGCCGCTTCATCGATGGCCGGATCGGCGATGCTGGTGAAGGTACAGGTCACCTCGTCGGTGGGCGCCAGCGAAACCGTTACCGCTCCCGTCGTCCCGTTCGTCGAGGTGGTTCCGCCTGAACAGCTCACACCATCAAAGCTGAAGCCGTCTTCGGCAGCCGGGGTGATCGTGTAATCGCCCTCGGCCAGATTGGTGAAGGCCTGTGAACCTGACTGACTGGAGGTCAGGATGGAGAAGCTACCGAGATCGCCGGTGAAGTCGAACTCGCCATCGACCGCGCCCGTCACGGACTGGACAATGGTGATACCCCCCCGACGCAGCTCGACACTGAAGAGGTCGGCGGTGGTCGTGTCAGCGAGGGCGTTGCCCGCGACGTCCGAAGCACCGGAGACGGTGACATCGATATCGTCAGCCATGATGCCACTATCAACCAGCATATAGCTGGCGGTGAAGACCGTATTGCCGCTCGACCATGCAGAGGACTGCAGGCTCAGCGTTGCCGAGAGATCGGCTCCGACAAAGGTGAAGCTTGGATCTGTGGCCGGGTCCAATGCCTCGGAGAAGGTCGCGGCGACCGTGAAGGCCGTCCCGATATCGCTGAGGGTGAGGTCCGCGTCCGAGACGACAACCGAGACGACGGTCGGGGCGCTGATATCGGCGTCAAGGCTCAGCTGGGTCGCAGCGGTATTGTCATTGCTGGCGCTATCACTGGCAGCACCGGCTGCGACATCGACGGTCACCGCACCATCGGCTGCCGGGGTGATGACCGCGGTATAGGCGCTACCCGATCCGGCGAAGGCCGAAGCGGCACCATTGCCGACTGTAATGTCGCCCAGCGCGAAGCCGGTCACGCTTTCCGAGAAGGTGAAGCTGACCGCAAAGGCACCTGTCTGGGTTCCGGCGGGGCCAGTGATGACCAGAGATGGCGCGGTGCTGTCGCTGGTGATCGAGAACTGGGTCGCGGCCGTATTGTCATGACCCGCCGCGTCCTGCGCGGCGCCTTCGGCAACATCAACCGTGACATTGCCATCGGCGGTTGGAGTAATCGTGGCGGAATACGTGTCGCCCGAGCCTGCGAATGCCGAGGCCGTACCATTGCCAACTGTCAGATCGGCGACAGTGAAGCCGGTGACGGATTCCGAGAAGACGACATCAAGGGTGAAGACACCGGAGACCGGATCCGCCGAGACCGTCGACAGGGCAACCGTAGGCACGGTGCTGTCGCTGGTGATGGTGAATTGCGCAGCCGCCTCGCTCGGATTGCCGGCGGCGTCGCCGGCGGCGCAGCTCAGCAAATCGATCGTGATCAGACCGTCAGCGATCGGTGTGATCGTGACGGTATAGGTGTCACCGCTGCCGCTGGCAGCCGAGACCGTGGCATTCGTCAGCCTGAACGCGACGGGATTGAATCCGATCACGTCTTCCGAGAAGGTAATGGTCAGGACGAATGGGCCCGAAACCGGGTCAGAGGACACGGTCGAGAGGACCACTGTCGGGCGGGTTTGGTCAGCCGTCATGGAGAGCTGGGTCGCAGCCGTATTGTCATTGCCCGCAGCATCCTGGGCAACGCCGGCGGCGACATCGACGGTGAACACCCCTTCAGCGGCGGCCACGATAATGGCGGTATAGGTCGTGCCGGAGCCAGAGAAATTCTGCGCCGAGCCATTGCCGATATCCAGATCTGCGACGGAGAAGCCGGTGACGGATTCGGAGAAGGTGACGGTCAGATTAAACCAGTTCGCGACCGGATCGCTGTTCGTTGTCGACAGCACCACACTTGGCGCCGTGCCATCGCGAGTGATCGAGAACTGGGTCGCGGCCGTATTGTCATTGCCCGCAGAATCCTGAGCGGCGGCGGCTGCGACATCAACGGTAACGGTGCCGTCGGCGGTCGGTGTGATCGTTGCCGAATAGGTGGTTCCCGAACCGGCGAAGGCCGAGGCCGCACCATTGCCAACCGTCAGATCGCCAACGGCGAAGCCGGTGACGGATTCCGAGAAAACGACATCCAGGGTGAAGGCGCCGGAGACCGGGTCGGACGCAGCAGAGGACAGGACGACCGACGGGCCGGTGCCATCACTGGTGATCGAGAATTGGGTCGCCGCGCTATTGTCATTGCCCGCAGCATCCTGGGCGGCAGCAGCGGCAACATCCACCGTAACAGCACCATCAGCGGTCGGTGTGATCGTGGCCGAATAGGTGGTGCCTGAACCGGCGAAGGCCGAGGCCGCGCCATTGCCGACTGTCAGATCGCCGACTGCAAAGCCGGTGACGGATTCGGAGAAGACGACATCCAGCGTAAAGGCGCCGGAGACCGGATCGGAGGAGACTGACGACAGGGCCACTGTCGGCCCGGTCTCGTCATTGGTGATCGAGAACTGGGTCGCAGCGGTATTGTCATTGCCCGCCGCATCCTGGGCGGCAGCAGCAGCGACATCCACGGTAACAGCGCCATCGGCGGCCGGGGTGATGGTGGCGGAATAGGTGGTGCCCGAGCCGGCGAAGGCCGAGGCGGCACCATTGCCGACCGTCAGGTCGCCGACAGCGAAACCGGTGACGGTTTCGGAGAAGACGACATCAAGCGTGAAAGCGCCGGAGACCGGGTCGGCCGAGACCGTTGACAGAGCCACAGTTGGAGCGTTCGAGTCGGTTTCGATCGAGAACTGGGTGGCAGCCGCATTGTCATTGCCAGCCGCATCCTGGGCGGCAGCGGCCGCAATATCCACAGTGACTGTGCCCTCGCTGGTAGTAGGCGAGATCGTCACAGAATAGGTGTCCGGCGCGCTGGAGGAAAAGCTGGAAGGAAGACCATTGCCAATCGTCAGATCACCGACAGCGAAACCGGTGACGGATTCAGAGAAGACGATATCAAGCGTGAAGGCACCGGAGACAGGATCGGCAGAAACCGTGGACAGAACGATGGTCGGATCGACCGTATCCTTGGTCGCCGTATCGGTTTCGTCGGCACCAACATTGCCAAGCACATCGGTCAAGGCAGCGGTCAGTGTGACAGTGCCATCGCCGAGGCCGGAGCCGTCGAGGCCTGAAATCGAGCCGGCAGCCGCAGAAACGAGAACGCTGTCGCTAATCGACGCGCCGCCGCCATCGCTGGAGATGGTGTAATCGAGCGTTGCACCAACCTCAAAGCCGGTAAAGCTGAACGAAAGCGCGGTCTCATTGCCGGAGAAGATCGGGTCCTGGTCGAGCGCGACGGCATAGCCGGACGGCGCTGTGATATCTGCGGTGATCGAGAATTGGGTCGCCACCAGATTGGGATTGCCGGCCGCATCACCGACCTTGCCGACCGCCATATCAACGGTCACCGGACCGGAAGCCGCAGGCGTGATGGTGACGGTGTAGGCCGCGCCGGAACCTGCCAGGCCCGAGGCCGTGCCGTTGCCGACGGTCAGATCGCTGGCGGTGAAACCGGTAACGGCTTCGTCAAAGGCAACGCTCAGCACGAAGGACCCGGCGAACGGATCGGTGGCCGTCGAGGAGAAGGTAGGCGTCGCACCGGTTTCGTCATTGGTGATCGAATACTGAACCGCGACGAGGCTGTCGCCGGCCTGGGCGTCCACGGCTGCCGCAGCGGCAATATCGACTGTGACGAGACCATCAGCTGCCGGGGTGATCGTGGCGGTGTAGGCGCTGCCGCTGCCGGCAAATGCACTCGCAGCTCCATTGCCCACATTGAGATCTGAAACGATGAAGCCGGTCACCGGTTCGGTGAAATTGATCGCGATATCGAATGCCCCCGACACCGTGCCAGACAGGGCACTGGTGATCGTTGGCTGTGGCACATTCTGGTTCACGGCGATCGTAAACTGGGTCGCTTCGGCATTGCCGCCCCCAGCAGCCCCCGTTGCCGCGCTGGCTGGAATATCCACGGTCAAAGTGCCGTCCCGGTTGGGGACAATCGTGGCCGTGTAAACGGCGCCGGACCCACTCATGCTGCTGACAGCACCACCGCCGACAACAATATCGCCGAGCGCAAACCCGGTGACCGTTTCAGAAAACGTGATGGTGACATCGAAATTGAGCCCGGTCACAGGCGAAGCAGCCGCCGACGCGATCGCAACCGTTGGGGTCGTAAGGAGCGGAATTGTAAGATCGGCGCCAGCTCGATTCGGCGTGCCGCCAGGGTCGGATGTGACCGTCGCGGCCGGCAGACTCACCACTAGGTCGGCAGCGTTTGTCGCCTGGGTGTAGAATGAGTAGGACGTGCCAGAACCGCTGAGAGAAACGCTGCCTGAAGAGCCGGTGACCACGAAATCGCCGACACTCAACCCTGTCACCGCCCGATCGAACTCAATATTGATCAGGATATAACCGGCGAAATTGATCGCCGTCGTCGCGCTGGAGATGGTGGCGACTGGGCCGAGGGAGGCTGCCGTGACCGCATACTGCGGCGCCGCGGCATTGTTGACACTACCCGCATTTTGCGCCGCCGCGCTCGCGACATCGACCGTGACCGATCCGTCTGCTGTCGGAGAAATGGTCGCGGTATAGACGCTACCTGTACCGGCGAAGCCGCTGGCCGCACCGTTGCCCACCACGATATCGGCGAGGGTGAATCCCGTCACGCTCTCGGAGAAGGTGAATATGGCCGTAAAATTATCAGAGACGGGCCCGGCCGGTCCAGTAATCGCAAGGGTCGGTGATCCGAGCACGGCAGAAATGCTGAACTGGGTCGCTGCGACATTCCCGTTGCCGGCCAAATCGGACACCGCGTCAGTCGCGACGTCCACCGTGACGGCACCATCGGCGGTCGGAAGAATCGTCACGGTCCGGACCGCGCCCGAGCCACTGATCGCCGTCACGGTGCCATTGCCGACAGTCAGCGAACCCGCCGCGACAGTGCCGACCGCTTCGCTGAATGTGAGGGTCACGCTGAAGGAGCCCGCAACCGGGCTGCCGGCACTGGTCGTGATCGCAACAGTCGGGCTGTCGATATCGGCGGTAAATGCCTTCTGGGTTGCAGCGGTATTATCGTTGAGGTCACCGTCCTGGGCGACCCCGGCAGGCACGTCGATTGTCAGGGGGCCATTGGCAACCGGCGTGACCGAGAAACTATAGACATTACCGGAGATCGACTCGCCGGAAGTTGTGCCGTTGACGATCACGATGTCGGTAAACAGGAAACCGGTGACCGCTTCAGAGAAGGTAACCGTCACCGGGAAGCTCCCGGCGGGTACGGTTGCGCCGGCTGTCGAGGCGATCACCACCGAGGGCGCGCCATTGGCGGTCGAGGCGATCGAGAATTGCGTCACGGCGGTATTATTATTGCCCGCAACATCCTGGAAAGCGCCGCCAGCGACATCGACCGTCAGTGTGCCGACAGCCGTCGGCGTAATCGTCGCCGTCAGATCGTCGCCGGAACGCTGGAGGTTGGAGGCCATACCATTGACCACGACCAGATCACTCAGCGTGAAGCCGGTGAAAGATTCGGAAAAGTCGAGCAGCAGGGAGAAAGGGGCGCTGACCGGGCCAACGGCAGCGCTCGTCATCGTCATTGTCGGCGCAACGGCATCGGCCTGAACCGTCAACGTCGTTGCAGCCGCGTTGTCGCGCCCGCCAGCATCCTGGGCAACGGCAGCGGGAATGGCGACCTTCACCGTTCCAGAGGCAATCGGCAGAATCGTCGCCGTATAGAGGCCGTCCGAACCCGCGAAATCGGTCGCGGTCGCATTGGTCAACACCAGATCCCCGACGACAAAGTCGACGACAGGCTTGGAGAAGGTGAAAGTGGCAAGAAAGGACGCACTGACCGGCGAGGATGCGGCGGTTGTGATCGTGACAGTCGGCGCGGCAATGTCAGCCTCGACCTCCAGAACATTGGACGCCGTATTCGCATTGATGTCGACATCGAGCACCTGGCCGGCGGCGATCTGGATCTCAAGCGTTCCCGAAGCTATCGGCGTCACGGTCGCGGTATAAGTCGTGCCGGAGCCAGAAACGCTGTCGACGGTGAAATTGGCCTTGGCCACGAAAGCGCTGGTCCCGAAGCCGGTGACGATCTCGTTGAAGACGACGTCAACAGTGAAGGAGCCCGCGACCGGCTCGACTTCGCTCGTCGAGATCACGACGGACGGAGCGTTCGTATTGGCCAGATAAACCTTGCTCGCCGACGCGTTGATATTTCCCGCAAGATCTGAAACCTGTTCGGCGCCATAGCTGAGAACAACCACGCCATTGGTCTGCCCCAAATCGGGCGTCAGCGTGAAGCTGTAGAGCTGATTGGATACCTGGGTGAAATTGGAAATTGCGCCATTGGTGACGATGATCTGACCGGCACTGACCCCCGATACGAGCTCGTCAAATTGCAGATAGGCCGTGATCGGCCCCTCGATCGTGTTGTCCGCTTCAGAGTCGGAAAATTCCGGCTGGGGAGCCGTCGCGTCATAGAGGACGGTCAGGGTCGGGGCTGCATTGCTCTCGGTGCCCACACCATTCTCGGCAGCAGCGGCAGGGATGGTGATCGTGACATTGCCATCCGCGACTGGCGTAATCGTCGCGGAATAGCTGGCGCCAGAACCGGCAAAGGCCGAGGCGGCGCCATTGCCAACAGTGAGATCGCTGACATCGAATCCGGTGACCGAGGCATCAAAGGTGATCGTCGCCGTGAATGGTGCATTGGTTGGATTGGCGACGGCCGTGATCGTCGGAGTCGGACGCGCCGAATTCGGCCCAGGGCAACTATCATCGAGCGCGCTGGCATCAAAACCGAGGCTCGCCATCTGGAAACCGTCGCTCTCATACACATCACCGACGCTGTACAGTGGCGACCCGGTATTCTGATTGTATGCGACCAGCGTGTAGGCCGAACCATCGGCCGGGGTCTGGGTCGTCGGCACGGAAATCGTCGAAGTCGCGGAGAAGGTTGCCGCAGAGATGCTTTGGTCGGAGGAACCGATGATCGTTCCGGCACCGTCGAGCAGAAAGAGGGAATAGGTATCGAGCGAGCCGGTGTCGGCGCTCTGATAGGTTGCCGTAAAGCTGACACCAAAGGCGGAGGGGCTCGCCGCAGTGCACTGGCCGTCGGTCTGGAGGCTGGCAGCACCATTTATGGTCCCGCTTGAAGCTTGCGCTGGCGCCGCCATTCCGAGCCCGCCAACCATCGCCAGAATAGCTCCGACAGTAGCGATCGAACTCTTGCGGCCAGTCAGAATTGCAGGGTTCGCGACCCAACCAAAAACCGACGCCAAAACTTGCCCCAGAAATGCCATATTATCCCCCATGCCCCTTGAATGGGGCCGATGTTAGCATCATCGATTCGAATAATATACGCGGCTTAAGCTCCAGATTGCATTTTATTTATGCCATTCGGGCACTGATCCTGCGCTCATCGGGAAGCACCGCTTCCGCGACCTTGTCCGCAGAACGGAATTGGGCGTGCGTCGCGATAATGCCCACACCCGGCCCTGGACACGTTTGGGCACGGGCTCGGACGCCGCAGCTGACGCTCACGGGTGGCGCCATAGCCACTCGCCGGAGCCGGCCACTCACCGCGCGCGGTCGCGCCCGTGAATTTTTTTGCAGAAACTGCGATTCGATAGCGGCACTGCCGAAGTGTAAGGGGAACGTTTTCTGCCGGACGTTGCCAACCCGCTCGCTCCCTCCTCGAAATTCGCTGACAGCCCGCAGCTTCATCGGCATCCACACCCCCGATTGCTATGGGCCAGCTTGATGCCGGCCCATCGGCTAGTAGCTCAGCCTGGGCTCGATCGCCGATGTTTCGGATTGGGCCGCGGCGGTGCT
>TARA_R110000868_G_C10973150_1_pt1 | contig 90100 bp, 76 predicted proteins | sample TARA_R110000868 | Tara Oceans TARA_R110000868 (sample SAMEA4397489) | marine metagenome | biome: Polar Biome; feature: [SRF] surface water layer (ENVO:00010504); material: water (ENVO:00002006), including particulate matter (ENVO:01000060) such as... | depth 5 m | reverse complement strand
ATGTGATGCGTGGCTGGCATCATCTATGACGATATCGAAGGGCGCGATCCCATCAGTCACCGCAGCCAGATCAGCGCGACGTTCAAGGTCACACTGCAAAAAGCGAAACCGCGGATCCTGGAACCACGTGAAATCGGAAACGTCGAGGCCGCTGATCCGTCCTTTCGGAAAATACTCCAGCCACATCCGAACCGACGGCAGATCCGTTGTGGCCCGCTCAGGTGCGGCACCATGTTCCGGCCCGCCATCCTGCAATCCCAATTCAAGCAGATGGATCGCGCGGGTGCGCAGCGGCGCAAAGACCATCTGGTAAAACTCGGTATAGCGATGCCTGCCGGATCCCTTGTCGGTGCCAAATCGATCCGCAAGATCAGTCAGGTTCACCTGGCCGCGCCCGCGCCTGTCAGCGGGTGCCAACGCCGTCGTCAACGCCTCCCTCCCCGGCGCAGGGCCGGAAGGACGCGGTGGGGTCGTATCCTGCGGCATCACGCGCCGCTTGATCGGCGCGGCCGCCGGTACGATCCCGTGTTTGATCAGCAACTTGCCAAGCAGGCTTTTCGGATGCGGCGCGCCCCCCTCGCGTTCGACCAGCCGCGCGCGCATCCTTCGCCCGTAAAGATGAATGGAATAGGTGTTTTCAGTCACAATTCCCGCGGTGTCGAAATTGCGCTTAAGCATGTCGCGGCGGTTCTTGAAGGTGAAGGGATACAGCGCCTCCTGCGGCAGGGAATGGCGAACTTCGCCAGTCTCTTTCAGAAAGTGGGTCACGGCATGAGGGCCCCAGACCCCCCAGGGCTGCTCGCTGGCATGAACCGGCGTACCGGCCGCGCGCGCCGCCTCCAACTCGGCCACGTACTCAGGCCCATAGTAGGGGGGGATGGCGAATTCATCACTGGTAAACTCCAGCAGACCGGCCAGCGTTGCGCAGTCATGAGGCAGGCCCAGAACACCGCCGTTGACATGCTTGTCGCTTTCCCAACCGTGGAAATGTCCATTCGGCGTATCGAACTTGCGCACGCAATAGGCATCCGTATCGGCCCAAATCGTGTTGCGCATCTTCTTCAGCATCTTGTAACGGAACAGATCGGAATGCAGAGCGGGACTGCCGGTGCGTTCATGGGTCAAAAAATTGGTCTGGGGCAGGATGTCATTCGCGTCTGCCAGCTGGATACCATCGGGTACGTTCTGCAAGGGGCCATAGTGGTACAGCACGACGTTCCTGTGCCCGGCATCGACAAAAGATTTCAGGCACAGCTGTTCAAGATAGCTCAGCGCTCCTTCCATCCACAGCGCTGCGATCGTGTAATCAGTGCTGCGCATTGGCAGGGTGGCTCCGTTCCTGAGGAGGCCCAACTGTCGGGGCATCCGCCAAGTCTGTCAACAAAACCACTTAATGTTCGGTTTCCCCTCCCTCGACCGTGAAAAAGAAATCTGCGCCCGCGTCCTGGTCCAGTACCGTATCGGGGATCACCTCCGGGCCTTGCAGAAAAACGTTCGCTCCGAAATGATGATGCATCCGTGACAGTTTTTGCATCCTTGGCCCAACGAGTTCGCGGTAAAAATCTGCATAATTTACGGTTGCACGTAGCTCATTGATCTTGGCCTTATGTGCCCGGATCGCCTCTGCATGTGCGGCCGCAACACGAGGATCGGACATAAGGGCCGCGAACTCCGCCTCCAGGCGCGGCATCATCCGTGTGATCGAAGGTTCGTACTCGGCATTGTTGTTCATGCGAAACCAGTAGGCCAGGCCCTGATCTCGGTCGACATGGTTCACCCGGCCACGGTCCCGCTTGACCAGAAAACTCTCTGCCGAACGCACGGCATAATGGTTCAGCTGCACAAGGTCATACCCATATGTTTCGGTGGTCGAGCGCCAGGCATTCCGAAACATCTCCTTCGGCATCGCCTTGCCGGATCCATTGACCCACCTGACCTGGTCCCAAAGCTGTGGCTTTAACCCCTTTGGCCGATGCACACCCAGCTTCTTGAACAAGCCGACGTTCCTGAACAGCGTCTTGAACCCCCAGGCCTGGTGCGGTTTGCGCGACAACTCCGGTGCGCAATGCAGGAATTGCCCGATGATAAAGCCGGGGTCAAAGGCATGTACATCCGCATTGCCGAACAGCCGCCACGTCAATGAGATCATGTTGACGTCGCCCAGTTCTTCGAACAGCGCATCCAGCGTGCCATCGCCGCATTTGATGTTGATATATTCGTCGACATCCATGCAGATCGCCCAATCCGCGCGGGCGATGATATCTTCGTTCTCGGCGGCCTGCAGCGCCGCATGTTGCGGCTTCAGTCCGCTGTCCCGATACGGATTGTCGTGGTGTTGCAAGACGCCAATATCCTGCAGGATATCAAGCAGTTCATCCGTGCCATCGGTACAATCATTCGTATAGACGAGGAAATCGTCAAACCCGATGGCGCGGTGATAGGCGATCCATTCCAGGATGAAAGGCCCTTCGTTCTTCATCGTCGTGACAATCGCCCGCCGCCCGTTTGAGGCCTTGTCCAACCGCTCCTCGGGCATCCGCACGGGCTTGTGGCCGAAACACGTCTCCATCAGCGAAATCAGGGGTGGATGTTCGATGAGAGAGGTCTTGGGAACAATTTGCGAAACCGACCCCGCCGGATGGCGCAGCGCCATGCAACGGTAAAACGGCTGAAACCAGACAGGATCATGTTCCGCCCCGCCGACGCGGATCGACCGCAAAATGCTGCCTTCAGGCAACTTGGCAGGGGCCACGCACCATCGCCGACGTCGCCCGGATGCGTCGAACTGCACGCAGACATGATCTGCAAAAACCGGCGCCGCCCCACTGCGCACCCGCCAGGGAAAACAATGCCGCCCCATCAGTTGCACATATCCACCGGCACTCTCGACCGCGCGATCAAACACGTTTGCACCGGCTTCGGGCACCATCAGGTCATGGACGTCGATATTGGCCACCGCGCGCGCCAGAGCGAGGAACCGGTGCCGCGCCCATTCATACATCAACGGTTCCGCGAATGGCGACTCCCACGGGGCAGGTGCAGGGACCTCCATCCGGTCCTTACCCGGTGCCTCGGCCACGCAAAACGGATGCGCCTCGGCTGGCAGGCGCGGATCGCCCAACGGATGATCGACGTCGGCCAACAGCACGCGGCATCCGGGTGCCGCCGCGCCCAACCCCTCGCGCAGCTCAGCTTCAAATCCGGGGTCGCTGCCGGGCCGCGCGCGCGACAGGATCAGGGCCCCGTCCATGCCATGATGCGCCACGTGAAAGGCCAGCCAGCCAAGCACGTTTTCCGCACTTTCACCGTTGCGCACCGCCATGACCACATTTCGCCCGGCCAGGATATCAAGCTGGGGCAACGCAGGGATCACAGCTGTTTCCTGCGCCGCGCTGCCAAGACGCAGTGTCGGAGCGCCGGTCAATTCGCCCGTGAACTGCGCCGTCATCCAGGGGGCATTCGACACGCTGCCCTGCCGGATCAGCTTTCCCCCCGATCCCGGCAGGATCTGATCGACAGGGCTGTCATGCGTAAAGAAAAAGGTAAACTGTCCCTCGGGTCCCGCAACACAATCCAGCAACGTCACGCCGCCGAAGGTGATCGGGTTAAGGCGGCACGTCCAGAAAGCTGTCTCGGGTGAAAGCTGGGGCATCCTGTCCTGTCGTTGCTATCGGGCTGCCTTATGATCGCCCGTAATAGTCTCGGTACCAAGCGACAAAACCGGCGACACCCGTCGTGATGTCTGTCCGCGGCATCGTCCCGATCAATTGCTTCAAAAGAGACGCATCGGCCCATGTCGCGGGCACGTCGCCCGGCTGCATATCCATCAAGTTCTTCTGCGCCGTGCGCCCCGTCGCCGCCTCGATGGCTGATATGAAATCCAGCAATTTCACAGGTTCGGAATTGCCGATGTTCACCACGCGGAATGGTGCAACCGGTGACAGGCTGTCGCCCTCCAACGCCGGCCCATCACTGCCGGGCGCAGGGGGGACAGCCCCGGCCAGCCGCTCCACGGCATAGGTCAGGTCGTCGACATGGGTGAAGTCACGCATCATGTTGCCATGGTTGTAGACGTCGATCGGCGTGTCATCGAGGATTGCACGCGTGAACTTGAACAAGGCCATGTCGGGGCGACCCCAGGGCCCGTAGACGGTGAAGAACCGGAACATGGTTACGGGCAGGTGGTAAAGATGCGCATAGGAATGCGCCATTGCCTCTGTCGCCTTCTTGGTCGCGGCATAGAACGACATCTGGTGATCGGCCTTGTCCGTTTCGGCATAGGGCATCTTGGTATTTGCGCCATATGCACTTGATGTCGATGCCAAAAGCATGTGCTGCGGCGGATACGCTCTCGCCGCCTCCAGCAACTCGAATGTACCGACCAGATTTGCTTCGACATAGGACCGGGGGGCATCGATAGAGTATCGGACGCCCGCTTGCGCCGCCAGGTGGATCACAACGCCGGGTTCATGCTGGGCGAACAGGTCCAGCAACAGACCGGGTGTTTCCACGCGCCCCTCAATTGCCGTAAAGCCGGGCAGGGCGGACAGCATTTCGTGACGGCGTTGTTTCAGCGCAACGTCGTAGTAATCCGTCATCGCATCAAGGCCGATCACCTGATGTCCGGTTTCCAGCAACCGCTTGCAGGTGTGATATCCGATGAAACCGGCGGATCCGGTGACAAGAACGGGACGCGAGGGGGAGGGGATCATGGACCTGCCTGACTGAAAGATGCGCAATGCTTAGCCCCGGACCTTTAACACCCGGTCACCGTGAAGCAAATATTCCGTATCCTCAGTCAGACCTCGGCCCCCCGGAAACACTTTGTTTTCAAGCCATTTATTCGCGCATCGCCACGTCTCATCTGTCGTTGGCTGCCGACCTTTTCTGCTGTGCTGCCAGCACCTCGGCCGCCGAAGGCGTGGGCCAGTCGAAATAATCCAGCGTCCCGGCATACCCATTGCCGCCCATGCGGCCGATGGCATCAAGCCTGGCATGATCGGAATAGCAGGTCGCGGGGTCGATGATGTCTTCGCGGATATGCGCCATGACGATCCGCCCGAGGATGATTTCGCGGGCCGAGCTTACCTCGATCCCCAGATACCTTTCACATTCAAACGCCACGGGCGCTTCGGCAATACGCGGGCAGGCGACCTTGATGCCCGGCGCGGCGCTCAGGCCGGCCATCTGCAATTCATCCACCTCGGGTTCAAAGCCGGCGGCGGTCACCGACATGGCCTCGACATTGGCGCGGTCGACGATGTTGACCGTGAAACATTCGGTCATGCGGATATTATAGGCCGTATCCTTGAAGCTTCGATCCGGCTTGTTTTCCACCCCGAGCGCCAGAATGGGCGGGTCGGCAGACAGGCAATTGAAAAAGGAATAGGGCGCGGCGTTCACGACACCATCGGGCGAAATCGTCGTGACCCATGCGATCGGGCGCGGCACGATGGTGCCGATCATGACCTTGTAGGCCTCGCGCGGGGTCAGATCTGCAAAGTTGAATTCGTGATGGCTCACTGGGCCAATTCCTTTCCGTAGTGGGACAGGATCGCACTGACGCTGTCAGGTTTGGGCGACAGCTCCGCCCGTCCGGCAACCGCGCCAAGGTGATGCGCCATCAGGTCGATGGCCCGGTCCTTGTCAGCCGCGCGGATCGCCTCGATCAGCTGCGAATGCTCATCCACTGCGCAATCCGACGAATGGTTGCGCGCATACATCGACATGATCAGCGAACAGCGCAGCACCACCTCGCTGACGTATCGGGCCAGCACATCATTGCCGGTCAGTTCCGCCAGCAGAATATGAAACTCCCCCGCCAGCCGGATCGAGACGGGGCTTTCCTTGCCCTGCGCACCCTGCTCCTGGCGAACATGAGCGTGCAATCGATCGTATCCACTTTCGGGGATGCCGTTGCACAAGATCCGGATGACCTCGTTCTCAAGACACCGCCGCACTTCAAAGATCTGCTGTGCCTCTTCCCGCGACGGTTCGGCCACAAAGGCCCCCCGGTTGCGCCGGGTGATGACCAGCCCCTCGTTCTCAAGCCGGACAAGCGCATGTCGGACGATGGTCCGACTCACCCCGAACTGTTCGCCCACGGTGTCTTCGGGCAGACGCATTCCGGGTTTCAACGCCTGTTCGATAATGGCCTTGCGCAGCAAATCATGCACCGCGTTGGTCAGCGTGTTCTTGCTTTCACTCATGTCACTCAATGCCCATCAAATCTGCATCCCTCCTATCGCATACAAAATTTTTCGTCAATTGGATACAATTTACTTGCAGGACGGTATCCATTTAGGCATGACCACAATATCGTATCCAATCTTGACGATTCTGAAATACAATCTTCACAGACAGGGACCACAGACATGCAACTTCGACATCTCCTGCTGGCGACCGCCGCTCTCGCTGGCATGGCGGGCGCCGCCAATGCGGAAAACGTGCTGAAATGGGGCGCCAATCGCGATATCGGCTCGCTCGACCCCTATTCCTACGGCGACAGCTTCACCATCAACGTCCTGAACCACGTCTACGAAGGGCTGGTGCGTTATGACCGCGACCTCAAGATCGAACCGGCGCTGGCCACCAGCTGGGAAATCCTCGATGACAAGGCCACGTGGCGTTTCCACCTGCGCGAAGGCGTAACCTTCCATGACGGCGCGCCCTTCACCGCCGATGATGTCGTCGCCTCGCTGACCCGTGTCAGCGACGAAACCTCGCCGCTCAAGGGCAATCTGCCTGCCTATGTCAGCTCAAAGGCCGTTGACGACTTCACCGTCGACATCACGCTGAACGGCACCTATCCGCTGCTGCTGAACGACCTGACCAACATCCAGATCTTCGACAAGGAATGGATGGTCGAACACGATGCGCTGCTGCCCACCGACATTGGTGCGGGCACCGAAGGCTACGCCACCTACAATGCCAACGGCACCGGCCCGTTCAGCGTGGAAAGCCGCCAGCCGGATGCCAAGACGGTCTTTGTCGTCAACCCGAACTGGTGGGACACACCCCAGCACAACCTCGACCGGATCGAACTTACGCCCGTCACCTCGGCCGCCACACGCGTCGCCGCCCTGCTTTCGGACGAGATCAATTTTACCAACGATGCCCCCGTGCAGGATCTGCCGCGCCTCGACGCCGCCCCCAACGTGCAGGTCCTCGAAGGCGTCGATTTGCGCACTGTCATGATCGGAGTTCCCTTCCGCGACACCCTGACGACGGGCGAGCCGAACCCCTTTACCGATCTCAAGGTCCGCGAAGCACTGTACAAGGCCATCGACCTTGACCTGATCCAGCAAAAGGTGATGCGGGGCAAATCCCGCACCGCTGGTGCGACGGTCGCCCCTCCGATCCCCGGCTATTCCCCCGAACTGGACGACCTGCCCGGATTTGACCCCGACGCCGCAAAGCAACTGCTGGCTGATGCCGGCGTTCCCGAAGGGCTGGAGTTTGAGTTCAACTGCCTGTCCGACGGGCTGGTGAACGAAGAACAGTTCTGTCAGGCCATCGCCTCGATGTGGAGCCGCATCGGCCTTTCCCCCAAGCTCGACGTCGGCCCGCGCGCCGTGCAGACGCCCAAGCGGACCAACGGTAAGACAGACCTCTATACCCTCGGCTGGGCCACCCTGCCGATGCTGGATGCCTATTCGCCACTGCTTCAGATCTTTCACACCAAGGAAGGCAACTCCGGCGTGTTCAACTGGGGCGGCTGGTCGTTTCCCGAACTGGACACCCTGATCGATGCCGCGGGCAGCGAGCTTGACGTCGAAAAGCGCCTTGCCCTGGAAACCGAAGCGCTCGGCATCGTCAAGGATCAGATCATCATGATCCCGCTGCACCAGCAGCCGATGGCATGGGCCGTCACCGGCGACGTGACCGAAATGCGGCTGTTCCCCGACAACAAACCGCGCCTGTGGTTCGCCCAGATGGGTGAATAAACCGCCGCCGGGCCCCTGGCGGGCCCGGCCCCCCTTTCGCCCCAGAACGGAGCAAAGCCATGATCGCCTTCCTCATCAAGCGCGCGGCAAATGCGGCCTTCGTCATGCTTGCCGTTGCCCTGCTCGCCTTCCTGATCTTCCGCTTCTTCGGCGACCCGGTCGAGATGATGGTGAACGAACAGGCGACGCAATCCGACCGGGCCGAACTGCGCGAACGCCTTGGACTGAACGACAGCTTTGTCACCCAGTACACCCGGTTCGTCGGCAACGCGGTCCAAGGTGATTTCGGTATGTCCTACCGCAACCAGCAGGATGTGATGGTCCTGATCAAGGACCGCTTTCCCGCCACGTTCGAACTGGTTCTGGTTGCCACGATCATCTCGCTCGTGGTGGGCATCCCGCTTGGGGTGATCACGGCGGTGCACCGGGACTCAAAGCTCGCCAACCTGCTGCAACTCGGCTCGATCATAGGGGTGTCGCTGCCCAGTTTCGTGGTCGGGATCATGCTGATCCTTGCCTTTTCGGTGTCGCTTGGCTGGCTGCCGGCCTTCGGGCGGGGCGATACGGTCAACATCGGCTGGTGGTCCACCGGCCTGCTGACCCCGTCGGGGCGGCGCGCACTGGTGCTGCCTGCGATTTCCCTCTCGACGTTCCAGATCACGCTGGTGATGCGGCTGGTGCGTGCGGAAATGCTGGAAACCCTGCGCGCCGATTACATCAAGTTCGCCCGGGCGCGCGGCATTCCCACCGCGCGCGTGCAATGGCGCCACGCCCTGCGCAACTGCCTGATGCCGGTGATCACCCTAACCGGGATGCAGATCGGCAACCTGATCGCCTTTGCCCTGGTGACCGAGACGGTCTTTCAATGGCCCGGCATGGGGCTGCTGTTCATCCAGGCCGTAACCTTCGTCGATATCCCCGTGATGGCTGCCTACCTGATGCTGGTGTCCTTCATCTTCGTCGCGCTGAACACCCTTGTCGACATCACCTATGCCTGGGTCGATCCGCGCCTGCGCGACGACACCGCGCGCGCCGGTGGCACAAATGGCTGAACGGAAAAGCAACATGGAAACCACCCTGACCGCCCCGCTGACCCCCGTGAAACCGTCGCGCCTGACACGCCTGCGCGACAGTGACCTTTGGCATTCCTTCCGCACCCACCCATCCGCCATCTTTGCCGCCGTTCTGCTGGCGCTGATCGCCCTGACGGCCCTGTTCGCCCCGCTGATCACGCCGCAGAACCCCTATGATCTGGCCGCGCTTGAACTGTGGAATGCCGAGATCCCGCCGATCTGGAACGCCGACGGTCAGTGGCCCTATATCCTCGGCACAGATACGCAGGGGCGCGATATCCTGTCGGCCATCCTCTATGGTTCGCGGATTTCGCTGATCATCGGCTTCGCCTCGGTGCTCCTCGCGCTCAGCGTCGGGCTGACGCTGGGGTTGATCGCGGGCTATGTCGGCGGCTGGGTCGACAACGTGATCATGCGGATTGGTGACGTGCTGCTGTCGATGCCCTTCATCCTGATCGCGATCCTGATCACCGCCATGGCCACCGCATCGCTGCCGACAGGCCTCAAGGATGTGCTTGCCGCGCCGATCCTGATCGTCGCCATCGCGGTGCCGTCCTGGGTGCAATATGCCCGCACCGTGCGCGCCAGCGCCATGGTCGAGGCAAAGAAGGAATACGTGCAGGCCGCCCGCCTGATCCGGGTGAAGGCCTGGCGCATCATGCTGCACCACATCCTGCCGAACTGCCTGACACCGATCATGGTCGCCGCCACCCTGAACTTCGGCCTCGCCATCCTGTCCGAGGCAACGCTGTCCTTCCTCGGCGTCGGGATGCCACCCGATCAACCCAGCCTTGGCACGCTGATCCGCATCGGCAATCAATACCTCTTCTCCGGCCTCTGGTGGATCGTCGTCTTCCCTTCCATCCAGCTGTGCCTGATCGTCCTGTCGGTCAACATGATCGGCGACTGGCTGCGCGATGCGCTGAACCCGAAACTACGGTGAAATAAATGACCTCCAAGACCCTGAAAAACGTCCGTCCCATGGGCGCTGCCGCCACCGACCTGCACATCACCGATGGCCGCTTTACCGCCACCGCCGCCCCGGGGGCCGAGGTCATCGACTGCGCCGGCCACCTGCTGATCCCCGGCCTGGTCGAGGCGCATACCCACCTTGATAAATCCCTGCTGGGCCTGCCCTGGTATCGAAACGAGGTCGGCCCGCGCCTGATCGACAAGATCACCAATGAACGCGAGGTGAAGGTCGCCCTCGGCCTCGACCCGCGCATTCAAAGCGAACGCCACGCGATCCTGGCCATTTCAAAGGGCTGCACCCATATCCGCAGCCATGTCGATGTCGATACCTATCACGGGCTGGCGGGGATCGAGGGCGTCATGGCCACCCGCGAAAAGCTGGCAGGCATGATCGACATCGAAATCGTCGCCTTTCCGCAATCCGGCATGATGACCCGCCCGGGCACGGTCGAGCTGATGGACGAAGCCCTTGCCATGGGCGCCGAACTGGTCGGCGGCATAGACCCCTGCGGAATGGAGCATGACCCCAAGGGCCACCTCGACGCGATCTTCGCGCTGGCGGAAAAGCACGGCAAGCCGCTCGACATCCACCTGCACGAACGCGACGCGCTCGGCTGGTTCTCGATGGAGGAGATCATAGACCGCACCGTCGCACTTGGGATGCAGGGCAAGGTCTCGATCAGCCATGCCTTCTGCCTTGGCGCGGTGGACCGCGCCTATGTCGCCGGCCTGCACGAAAAACTGGCCGAAAACCGCATCCACATCCTGACCACCGCCCCCGCCTCGGCGCCCGTCCCGGCGGTCAAGGAACTGGCGGCGCTTGGCATCCTGACCGGCGCGGGCTGCGACGGCATCCGCGACACCTGGGGCCCCTGGGGCAATTCCGACATGCTGGAGCGCGCCATGTTCGTCGCCCTGCGCAACAACCTGCGCCGCGATGACGAGGTCGAGCTGGCGCTGGATATCTGCACCTACGGCGGCGCGGCGATTATGGAGGCGGCAGACTACGGCCTTGACCTCGGCTGCCACGCCGACTGCGTCCTGGTCGAGGGCGAAACCCTGGCCGAGGCCGTCGCCACCCACGCCCCCCGCAAACTGGTACTGAAGGGCGGCACCGTCACCGCCCGCGACGGCGCCTGCGTGATCGAGGCCCCCTGATGGCCCCGCGCACCCTTCTCTCCGCCCGCTGGGTGATCGGCCATGCCGCGGGCCAGCACACCGTGTTCGAAAACGGCGTGCTGGTGATCGAAGGGGGCGCGGTGCTGCACGTCGGTCCTGACTTTGACGGCGAGGTCGCGCAGCGCATCGACTATGGCCAGGCGATAATTTCGCCCGGTTTCATCGACCTCGACGCGCTGTCGGACCTCGACACGACGATCCTGGGCTACGACAACGGCCCCGCCTGGCAAAAGGGCCGCGTCTGGCCTGAAACCTACGTCGCGCGCGGCCCGTACGAGATGTTTTCCCTTGAGGAGCTGGCCTTTCAAAAGCGCCACGCCTTCGCCCAGCTGATCCGGGGCGGCATCACTACCGCGCTTCCCATCGCCTCGCTGTTTTACCGCGAATGGGGCGAAACGGTGGCCGAATTCGACGCCGCTGCGCAGGCGGCCATGGATCTCGGCCTGCGCGTCTACCTCGGCCCCGCCTATCGCACCGGCGGGCAGATCACCGACACGTCGGGCAATATCCGCGCCCTCTACGACGAGGCCCGTGGCCTGCAAGGGCTGGCCGACGCCGCCGCCTTCGCCGCGCGGATCGAGGGCAGCGCCCAGGGCCGCATCCGCGCGATGTTCGCCCCCGACCGGATCGAAACCTGCACCGAGGCTCTGTTGAAACGCACCGCCGCAATGGCGTCGGAGATGGGCGTGCCAGTGCGCCAGCACTGTTGCCAGTCCCCGACCGAGCTGCGGCTGGTGCGCGAACAGCACGGCTGCTCTCCCGTTGAATGGCTGGCGAAAATCGGCGCGCTTCAGCACAACTGGCTGCTGCCCCACGGCACCCACGCGACCGGCGCCGACTTCGACCTGATGGCGCAGGCGGACGCGACGCTGGTGCATTGCCCGCTGGTTTCGGCCCGCCACGGCAGCGCGCTGAACAGTTTTGCCAAGGTCCGCGCACGCGGCATCAACATCGGGCTCGGCACCGATACTTATCCCGCCGACATGATCCTCAACATGCAGACGGCGATGATGATGGCGCGCGGCGCAGGCGACACGATCCGGTCCGAGGCGCTGTTCGACGCCGCGACGCTTGGCGGTGCGCAGGCGCTGAACCGCCCCGACCTTGGCCGCCTCGCCCCTGGCGCGCGCGCCGACATTGCCGTCATCGACCTGTCCCAGACCCTGCAAACCCCCGACCCGGTTCAGACCCTGATGACCTCGACCAATGCCCGCGACGTGCGCGACGTCTGGATCGACGGGCGGCGCGTCATGACCGACGGCGTCATCCCCGGCATCGACGCCGCGGCGGATGCCGCCCGCGCTCAATCCCAGTTCGACGGCCTTGTCGCGAAATACCCCGAACGCACCGCCAATCACCCGCCCGTCACCGAGATCTTTCGCCCCAGCTACCCCCGGAGCACCGCATGACCGACACCGTTCTGGACGTGCGCAACCTGCGCGTCGAATTCCCCACCCGCCACGGCACCCTGACCGCCGTGGACGATATCTCCCTGACCATCCGGCGGGGCGAAATCCTCGGCGTTGTCGGCGAATCCGGCGCGGGCAAATCGATGACCGGCATGGCGATCCTTGGCCTGCTGGAGCCACCGGGGCGCATCGCGGCGGGGTCCATCCACCTGTCGGGCGACCGGATCGACGGGCTGGACGACCGCGCCATGCAGTCCATCCGGGGACGCCGCATCGGCGCGATCTTTCAGGACCCGCTGACCAGCCTCAACCCGCTGTTCCGTGTTGGCGACCAGCTGGTCGAAACCATCCGCCTGCACACCACCCTCACCAAATCCCAGGCCCGAACCCGCGCCAAGGACCTGATGAAGGAGGTCGGCATTCCCGCCGTCGATGAACGCATCGACAACTATCCCCACCAGTTTTCCGGCGGCATGCGTCAGCGCATCGTCATTGCCCTCGCACTCTGCGCCGAGCCTGAGCTGATCGTCGCGGACGAACCCACGACCGCGCTCGACGTCTCGATCCAGGCGCAGATCACCGCATTGTTGAAACGCCTCTGCCGCGAACGCGGCACGGCCGTGATGCTGGTGACGCACGACATGGGCGTCATCGCCGAAACCGCCGACCGCGTCGCGGTGATGTACGCCGGTCGACTGGCCGAGCTGGGCAGCGTCGAAGATGTCGTGCGACGCCCGCAGCATCCCTATACCGCCGGCCTGATGGGCTCGATCCCGTCCCTGCGCAAGGACGTGGCCGAATTGCAGATGATCCCCGGCGCAATGCCCCGTCTGAACGCGATTCCGCAGGGGTGCGCCTTCAACCCGCGCTGCATTCATGCCGGTCCGAAATGCCGCCGCGACACGCCGCGCATCGACCACGCCGGGGCCGCCTGCTGGCTGGCCATGCAAGAAGGAGCAACCGCATGAACACCCGCCCCAATGCGATCCTCGAAGTCGACGCTCTGGAACGCCGCTTCGACGTCTCCGCCCCCTGGCTGAACCGGATGATCGAACGCAAGCCGCGCCGCACCCTGCGCGCCGTCGATGGCGTCGATTTCACCATACAGCGCGGCCAGACCCTTGCGCTGGTCGGTGAATCCGGGTGCGGCAAATCCACCATCGCCAAACTGGTGACGGGGCTGCACCCACCCTCGGGCGGGCATATCCGCTTCAACGGCGACCGCGACCGCCTGCAAATGATCTTTCAGGATCCCTTCGCCAGCCTGAACCCGCGCTGGCGCGTCGGGCGCATCGTCGCGGAACCGCTGCGCACCCTGCGCCCCGAAACCCCCGCCGCGACCGTTTCGGCGCGCGTCGATGACCTGTTGCGCACCGTCGGCCTAGCCCCGGCGGACGGGCTGAAATTCCCGCACGAATTTTCCGGCGGCCAGCGTCAGCGGATCTCGATCGCCCGCGCACTGGCGGGCGAACCCGAATTCCTGGTCTGCGACGAACCCACCTCGGCGCTGGATGTCTCGGTGCAGGCGCAGGTCCTGAACCTGATGAAAAAGCTGCAAAGGGACATGGGGCTGACCTATCTGTTCATCTCGCATGACCTCAGCGTCGTGCGCCACATGGCCGATGTCATCGCCGTGATGTACCTTGGCCGCATCGTCGAAATCCAACCGACCGCAGACCTGTTCGCCAATCCGCTGCACCCCTATACGCGCCTGCTGCTCGACACGATCCCCGACCTCGAAGCACCCAAGCGCGACCGTGCCCCCATGGGTGGCGAAGTGCCCTCTCCGGTCTCGCCACCTTCCGGGTGCAGCTTCCACCCCCGCTGCCCCCTGGCGTTTGACCGGTGCACACGGGAACGCCCCGAACGGCGGGCCGCGGTCCACGACCGTCGCGTCGCCTGCTTCGCGGCAGAAACCGCAGGCGCCTGAGACCCGCCCAAACGCAAAGCCCCCGCGCAAGGATCTTGCGCGGGGGCTTTCGTTTCGCCCAGCTTTCGTGCCGTCCGGGGATCAGGCGCCTTTGCTGGCCTCTTCGGCGCGGAACCTGCGCCCGCCAAAGACCTTCATCACGCTGACAAAGAACAGCGGCACGAACAGCACCCCCAGGATGGTCGAGGCCAGCGTCCCCCCGACCACACCGGCGCCGATGGCATTGCGCCCTCCGGCCCCGGCCCCGGTCGACAGCACCAGCGGCAGCACACCCAGCGTAAAGGCCATCGAGGTCATGATGATGGGCCGGAACCGCAGCCGCGCGGCATCCACGGTCGCCTGCACCAACGGTTCACCTGCCTGCATCTTCTCTCGGGCGAACTCGACGATCAGGATGGCGTTCTTGCCTGTCAGACCGATGACCGTCAGCAGCCCGACCTGGAAAAAGACGCCATTTTCATAGCCGCCCAGATAGGCCCCGATCAGCGCGCCAAGCACACCGATGGGCATCGCCAGCATAACCGCAAAGGGGATCGTCCAGCTTTCGTACAGCGCGGCCAGCGACAGGAACACCGCCGCCAGCGACAGCGCATACAGCATCGGTGCCTGGCTGCCGGATTGCTGTTCCTCCAGCGACAGACCGGTCCATTCCAGCTGGAAACCGGTGGGCAGTTGCGCCGCAAGCCGCTGCATTTCCGCCAATGCCTCGCCCGAGCTCACCCCCGCCGCGGGCGAGCCCTGGATCTGCATCGCAGGCACGCCGTTATAGCGATAGACACCTTGCGGCCCCTGTTCCCAGGTGCCGGTGGCAAAGTTGGCAAATGGCACCAACCCACCCGAGGCATTGCGCACCCGCCAGCGATCCATATCCGACGGGGTCGAACGCGAATCCTTGTTACCCTGTACGTAAACCTTCTTGATCCGACCCTGATCGACAAAATCGTTTACATAGGCACCGGCCCAGGCAACCGACAGCAGGTTGCTGACATCCGTCGCCGAAACCCCCATCGCCCCGGCCTTGCGCCAGTCGATGTCCAGGTTGAACTGCGCTGCATCTTCCAGCCCGTTGGGCCGGGCCGACGCGATAAGGTCGCTTTGCGCCGCCATGCCCAACAGCTGATTGCGCGCGGCCAGCAGCTCTTCGTGGCTCTGACCACCGCGCGCCTGCAGGAAGCCGTCGAAACCGGATGCGTTGCCCAGTTCCGGCACGGCAGGGGGCACGATCGGAAATACCATCGCATCCTGAATGCCCATCATCACCGGAAAGGCGCGCCCGGCGATCGCCTTGGCGCTTTGCGACGGATCCGTGCGTTCTTCCCAATCCTTCAGCCGCACAAAGACCAGCGCCATGTTCTGACCCTGACCGGCAAAGCCAAAGCCGACGACGCCAAAGACCGACTCGACCGTTTCCTCCTCGGCGTGCAGGAAATAATCCTCGACCTTCGAGACGACCTTCTCGGTCCGCTCCAGCGTCGCGCCGGTCGGCGCCTGGATCATGACGAACATCATGCCCTGATCCTCGTCCGGCAGGAACCCTGTCGGCGTGCGCATGAACAGCATCACCATCGCCGCGGCCATCAGCAGATAGAGGATACCCACCCGCAAGGGCCGCTTGACGATGCCGCCCACGGTCTTGCCATAGCCGCGCGTCACGCCGTTGAAACCACGGTTGAACAGACCAAACGGGCCGCGCTTGGCCGCATGGCCGTTGTTCTTCAGCAATGTCGCACACAGGGCAGGGGTCAGCGTCAAGGCGACGACCACCGACAGCGCCATGGCCGACACGATGGTCACCGCGAATTGCTGATAGATCACGCCGGTCGACCCGCCGAAAAAGGCCATCGGCACGAACACCGCCGACAGCACCATCGCGATACCGATCAGGGCGCCGGTGATCTGGCTCATGGATTTCTTCGTCGCCTCCAGGGGCGACAGGTCTTCCTCGGCCATCACGCGTTCGACGTTCTCGACCACGACAATGGCGTCATCAACCAGCAGACCGATGGCCAGAACCATCGCCAGCATGGTCAGCGTATTGATGGTAAAGCCAAGCGAGGCCATGATCCCGAAGGTACCCAGCAACACCACCGGCACCGCCAGCGTCGGGATGATCGTCGCGCGAAAGTTCTGCAGGAAAAGGAACATCACCAGGAACACCAGCACGATCGCCTCAAGCAACGTGTGCATCACCGATTCAATCGAGATCTCGATGAACGGAGTGGTGTCGTAGGGCACGACATAGCTGACACCGGCGGGAAAGAACTTGGCGAACTCCTCCATCCGCGACCGCACGCCTTCCGAGGTATCCAGCGCATTCGCGCCCGGCGCCATGCTGATGGCCATCCCGGTCGACGGCGCACCATTGTACCGCGAGATGAAGTTGTATCCTTCCGACCCGATCTCGACCTCGGCAACATCCCCCAGCAGGACCAGGGCACCGTCCGTATCGGCACGCAGCACGATCTGGCGGAAATCCTCGGGTGTCTTCAGCAGCGATTGCGCGGTGATCGTCGCGTTCAGCATCTGCCCGTCGCTGGTCGGAAGATCCCCGAAGGAGCCGGCCGAGATCTGGGCATTTTCCTCGCTGACCGCGCCAACCACATCCGAAGGCGTCAGCTCGTAAGCGGCCAGTTTCGACGGGTCCAGCCAGATCCGCATCGCATATTGCGCACCGAACACCTGTACCGAGCCTACGCCCTCGACGCGGCTCATCTCGTCCACGATGTTGGTCTGCAGGTAGTCGCTCAGATCCGTCGCATCGTATTGGCCGGTCTCTGAAATCAGGCCGATCACCATCAGGAACCCGGCGCTTGATTTCTGCACCTGGACACCTTGCCGCTGCACGCTTTCCGGCAGCAACGGCGTCGCCTGGCTCAGCTTGTTCTGCACCTGCACCTGGGCGATATCGGCGTCGATCCCCGTCTCGAATGTCAGCGTGATCGAGGCCGACCCCGCCGACGAAGAATTCGAGGACATGTAGCGCAGACCGTCCAGGCCGGTCATCTGCTGTTCGATCACCTGCGTCACGGTATTGGCCACCGTCTGCGCCGAGGCACCGGGATAGGTGGCGCGCACGGTGATCGTCGGCGGGGCGATCTGGGGATATTGCGCAACCGGCAGCGTCAGGACCGACAGCAGTCCGACGCCCATGATCAGGATCGCGATGACCCACGCAAAGATGGGTCTTTCAATAAAGAAACGGGCCATGTTCTGTTCAGTCCTGTTGCGCAGCTGCGCCTGCGGCGTCTGCGTTTTCGGTGGCAGCGTCCGCGCCCCGTTCCGCCGGGCTGACGGTCGCGCCCGGCTGTACTTTCTGAAGGCCCTCGACAATGATCTTGTCGCCCGGGTTCAACCCGTCGCTGACCACCCAGTCGTTGCCGTAATCCTGCAGGACCGTCAGCGCGCGTTGTTCGACCACGTTCTGCGCGTTCACCACCATTGCCACCGGATTGCCCCGACGGTCACGGCTGACACCTTCCTGCGGCGCCAGATAGACATCATCGACCGTGGTCGTCGGCATCTCGACCTGCACGTACATGCCCGGCAGCAGGATCTGCTCCGGGTTGGCGAAGGTCATGCGCAGCACGACCACGCCCGTCTGCTCATCGACATTCGGTTCGGCCGCCGTCAGCGTCCCGGTCTGGTCATAGACGCTGTTGTCGGCCAGCGTCAGCGACACGTCCAGGTTCGCATCCCCCAGGTCCCGCGCCGTATCGCCGCGCCGCCAGGCCAGCAATTCAGCCGCCGACTGCGTCACGTCGACATACACCGGATCCAACCGGCGAATGGTCGTCAGCGCCGTCGTCTGGCTGGCCGTGACCAGCGCGCCCTGGCTGACCTCCGACAGGCCGATCCGGCCCGACAGGCGGGCACGGATATCGGTGCGGTCCAGCTCGATCTGCGCCGATTTCAGCTGCGCCTCGGCCACCTTCAGCGCCGCACTCGCGGAATCGCGGGCCGAAATCGCATCGTCAAAGGTCTGCTGGCTGCTGACACCCTTGTCACGCAGCGCCGCCATCCGGTCGTAATCACGCTGCGCCGCATCCAGCTGCGCCTGCGACTGGCTCATCGCGGCCTGTGACTGCGCCAGCGCCGCCTCGTATGTCGTCGGGTCGATTCGGTACAGGATGTCCCCCTCCTTCACCTGCGTGCCTTCGGTAAACAGCCGCTCGGTGATGATCCCGTTGACCTGCGGGCGCACCTCGGCGCTGGCCGATGCCTGAACGCGACCGGGCAGGGTGGTCGTCAGCGTCAGCGATTGCGGCTGCATCGTCACGACGGTCACGCCGGTCGGTGGCATGTCCTGCGCCAATGCCGCCGTGGCACCGGCCCCTGCAACAATCGCGACGGCCAGAAGCGCTGCGGCAAAATGCCGGTGAATGTCGGAAATATGGGCCATTTCCGGCTCCTTATCATACAAGTTGGGGAATCGGCTTGCCGCCGAGACAGGATCTCAAATATAAAACTCTCGGTTCTCATATTTCAGCGCGCTGCGGAATTGCAAGGACATAGCTGCACTGCGGCGAACATTTTGAGGAGGATTGATGGCATTTGTTGAAAAGGACGCCTGCCAGGGCACGCTGGGCAGGGCCCGGTGCGGACCGGGTCGCCCTGTCGCAATTTCCGCGGAAAAGCGGCGTCAGATCGTCCTGGAATCCCTTCATGGCCTGTTCAGCGAAGGCGGCTTGCAGGCGTTGACGGTCTCGGCCATCGCGCGGCGCTGCGGCATGTCCAAGCGCACGCTGTATTCGATCTTTGCCGACCGGGACGCGATGCTGCTGGCCTATCTCGACAGCATGTTGGCCGAATGCCTGAAGCCCCTCGCACCGGAACAGCGCGATCTGCCGCTGCCCCAGCGTCTGCGCCTGATGCTGACCTTCACCAAGGATCGCGGCACCTGGGATTTTCCCCTGGCCATCCTGCGACTGGCCATCAGCAATGCACCCGATGCCCCCGAAATCGGGCGCTGCTGCGCCGAACGGGGCGGCTATTACCTGCGCGACCTGCTGCGCGAAGAACTGGATGTCGCCGTCGCCAGGAAAGAGATCCCGCCGATCGACACCGCAGCAACCGCCGCGCTGTTGCGTGACATGGTGCAGGTGCCCGTTCTGGATGCCCTTCTCGACAACAGCTATCGACCCGACGCGGATGACGCCCGCGCCCGCGTCGATCTGGCGTTGAACGTCTTTTTCAACGGCATCGCGCCACGCGACACCTGACACCGGCTGTCCGTAAATGACCCTTGCTTGCACGACCGACGACACGCAGAGTATCAGGCAGAACAGCCAAAACGTATCGGGTGCCGGTTTTCATGCTCGCAAACAAATTCGACAGCGCAGGCGTCGCGGGTGAAACCGTCGGAGAAATTGCCTTTCGCCGGATCAGAACCGACATCATCCACGGTCGGCTGAAACCGCTGGACCGGCTCAAACTGGATGTGCTCAGGGAAAGCTATGCCGTCAGCGTCTCGACGCTGCGCGAAATCCTCAGCCGCCTGATCAGCGAAGAATTCGTCGTCGCCGAGGGTCAGCGCGGCTTTCACGTGGCGCCCATTTCGCAGCAGGGGCTGCACGACATTGCCGATCTGCGCCTGCTGCTGGAAACTCACGCCCTTGCGCGGTCCATCGCCTTGGGCGATCTGAACTGGGAAGGCAACGTCGTTGCCGCGCACTACAAGCTCAGCGCGGTTGAAAACCAACTGCTCGACGGCACCTATGCCGATGTCGAGGAATGGGTGAAACACGACTGGGGGTTTCACCATGCGACCATTTCGGCCTGCAACTCGCCGTCCCTGATGCAGACGCATTCCAGCGTGTTTGACAGGTTCCTGCGCTATCACATGCTTGTGCTGGATTTCCGTGGCCCGGCTGCCGCCGCTGAACACGCCCAGCTGCGCGACCTCGTGCTGGCCCGCAAGACAGAGGCCGCCGTGGACCTGCTGCGCAGTCACGTCGGCAGCGGCGTGGCCCATATCCTCGGCACCGGCAAGATCCCCTGACCCCGGCTTTCGGCCCACCATTTGCCCGTTGCGCCGAAACGCCCCAGGACACCCCGTCACGCCCATTCATCCCCTGACCGATCCCTCCGCAGGGGCGGCGCTCTCCCCGGCGCGCGCCCTTCAGCGGTGCGACGCTACATGACCTGCCTGCCGCGTCGCCCCACCCTTGGCACCATCGCCATGCGCCTTTACCGGCGGCAAATTTCAACCTATGAAGCTAGTAATCTATGAGATTAATAAAAACCTCCAAAAGAGGCGTGCGGCGCTTTGCCTGAGGGTGTGTTCCCTGCGCGCCAGCCCTTTCCCGACAAGGACACTCAGATGCCCAATGATCCCGCCTTCACCGCAATTCACATCCTGAACGGGCCCAACCTCAACCGTCTCGGCACCCGTGAACCCGAAATCTACGGCCACACGACACTGGCCGACGTGGAAACCATGGCGCGCGGGGCCGCAGGCGACACACCCGTCCAGTTCCGCCAGAGCAATTCCGAACAAGAGCTGATCGAGTGGATTCACCTCGCCACGGACGAGGCTGCCGGCCTGATCATCAACCCGGCCGCCTTCACCTTTACCTCGATGGCGATCATGGATGCGCTCAAGATGTTCCCGCGTCCGCTGATCGAGCTGCACATTTCCAACATCCACCGGCGCGAACCGATGTATCACAATTCGCTCGTTTCCGGCGTCGCGACCGCCGTGATCGCAGGCCTGGGCGCGCGCGGCTATGTCCATGCCGTGCGCGCGCTAAAGGAACTGATCGCGGACTAACCTCCGCCGACATGCAAAAGGGGCGGGCCCCTGAAAGCCCGCCCCCTACGCAGGACCACCGTCCGCGTAATCAACCTTATGTTAACTCATGACCCGGTCGCAGTCACAGGCGCGCCGCGTGCCATTCCAGATGCTCGGCCATGAAGGTCGAGATGAAGTAATAGGAATGGTCATAGCCTTCCTGCATCCGCAACGTCAGCGGCTGACCCGCCGCTTCGCAGGCCTCGACCAACAGTTCGGGTTTCAGTTGCTCGGTCAGAAACCCATCCGCATCGCCCTGATCGACCAGCAGGTCGGGCACCCGTGCGCCATCCGCGATCAACGCGCAGGCATCATAGTCACGCCAACCGGCACGATCCGCACCGATATAGCCCGTCAGCGCCTTGTCCCCCCAGGGGCAGCTCAGCGGCGACACGATCGGCGCAAAGGCCGAAATCGCGCTGTAGGTGCCGGGATTGCGCAACCCGATGGTCAGCGCGCCGTGCCCGCCCATCGAATGCCCCATGATTCCCTGACGCGCCATGTCCGCCGGGAACTGCGCCGCGATCAGCGTCGGCAGCTCCTGCTCGATATAGGTCCGCATCCGGTAATTGGCGGCGAAAGGCGCCTCGGTCGCATCCACGTAGAACCCCGCGCCGAGGCCGAAGTCATAGGCCCCATCCGCATCGTCCGGCACGCCTTCGCCGCGCGGGCTGGTGTCCGGCGCGACAAGGATCAGACCCAGCCGCGCGCAGGTGGCGCGAAACTCGCCCTTGTCGGTGACATTCGCATGCGTGCAGGTCAGCCCCGACAGATACCACACCACCGGCAGCTTGGCCCCCGGCACATGCGGCGGCACGTAGACCGAGAATGTCATCTCGGTTCCCGTCGCGGAAGACGCGTGTTTGTAGACGCCCTGCGTTCCGCCAAAGGCCGTGTTGGTGCTGACGATCTCCATCAAAAGACCACCACGCTGCGGATGCTCTCACCGGCGTGCATCAGATCGAACCCCTTGTTGATTTCCTCCAGGCTCAGCACGTGGGTGATCATCGGATCGATCTCGATCTTGCCATTCATGTACCAGTCGACGATTTTCGGCACATCGGTGCGCCCGCGCGCGCCGCCAAACGCCGACCCCTGCCAGACGCGCCCCGTCACCAGTTGGAACGGGCGGGTGGAAATCTCTTTCCCCGCTTCCGCCACGCCGATCACCGTCGACACGCCCCACCCGCGATGGCAGGCCTCCAGCGCCTGGCGCATCACGTCCGTGTTGCCGGTGCAGTCAAAGGTGTAATCCGCGCCGCCATCGGTCAGCTTGACCAGCTCGGACACGATATCGCCGTCGATCTTCTTGGGGTTCACGAAATGGGTCATGCCGAACTTGCGGCCCCAGTCTTCCTTGGAATCGTTGATGTCGACGCCGATGATCTTGTCGGCCCCGACCATGCGCGCCGCCTGAATGACGTTCAGACCGATACCGCCCAGACCAAAGATCACGACGTTCGACCCCGGCGTCACCTTGGCGCTGTTCACCACCGCGCCGACACCCGTCGTCACGCCGCAGCCGATGTAGCAAGACGTATTGAACGGCGCATCTTCGCGGATCTTGGCCACGGCGATTTCCGGCAACACGGTAAAGTTCGAAAACGTCGAACAGCCCATGTAATGATAAATCGTCTCGCCCTTGTAGGAAAACCGGCTGGTGCCGTCGGGCATCACGCCCTTGCCCTGCGTGGCGCGGATCGCGGTGCACAGGTTGGTCTTGCCCGACAGGCAGCTTTTGCACTGGCGGCACTCGGGCGTGTACAGCGGGATCACATGGTCATCGACCTTGACCGATGTCACTCCCGCGCCAACGGCACGGATGATGCCCGCGCCCTCGTGGCCCAGAACGGATGGAAAGATGCCTTCGCTGTCGAACCCGTCCAGCGTATAGGCGTCGGTGTGGCAAATGCCTGTCGCCATGATCTCGACCAGGACTTCACCCTCTTTCGGGCCTTCCAGATCAAGCTCGACAATCTCAAGCGGTTTCTTCGCCTCAAAGGCGACGGCGGCACGGGTTTTCATGGGGGCTCTCCCTGTTGGCTGGCCTCCTTAAAACCACAGGACGGCGGTGCTGAAAAGCCCTCGCACCCTCTCTGGCGCCCAACCCCATCCCCTATTCCGGGCGATCCCTGGCCTTGATCTGTCGCGCCACCGTGATCACCCTGTTTCACATGATCCGGCAGAACCTCCTGCAACTGGCCCTGCCCCCGTTCGGCCCGTGGCCCTGCCCGTGTTCCGCCCGTCCGCCCGCGCCGACAGGCCCTCTGCCCCCTTGACCTTGGCCGCGAACGCCCAAGATCGTCAGTCATGGATCATGACACACAGACCGCATCACCTGCTGCATCGCCCTCGGCACCGCCCTTTCGCATCGACTGGAACCGCCATGCGGCGTTTCTCGATTTCGACGGCACCCTTTCGGCCATTGTCGACCAGCCCGATCAGGCGCGGCTGGTATCCGGCGCCGCAGACCTGCTGGCGCGTCTGTGCGATCTGACCGGCGGTGCGGTCGCCGTCGTCACGGGACGCGCAATTGCCGATGTCGCCCCGAAATTGCCCGCCGATCTGCTGGTCATATCCGGGTCGCACGGGCTTGAGCTCAAGATGCCGCACAACGCGCCGACCCTGACCCACCGCGCCGAAGGGCTGTTCGACGACGCCACGGCGGCACTGGCCGAATTTGCCACCCCGCGCGACCTGCGGATCGAGGCAAAGCCAGGCGCCATCGCCCTGCATTATCGCAATCACCCCGACCTTGGCCCCGAATGCAGGGATGCCGTCGACCGGATCGTCGCGGGCACGCCCGACCTGCGCGCAATGCACGGCAAGATGGTCAGCGAGGTCGCGATTGCAGGCGTCGACAAGGGCATCGCGCTGCGCAACCTGATGCAGCAACCCCCCTTTGCCGGGCGGGTCCCGATCATGGCGGGGGACGACGTGACCGACGAAGACGGTTTTGCCGCCGCGCAGGCCCTGTCCGGTTTCGGCATTCGCATCGGCGTGGAAAACACCGGCGCCCACCATAGCCTGCCCGACATCGACGCTTTCATCGACTGGCTGTCAGGCACATTGCCCCGCCCCTGACGGGCGCGTCCGGCCCACACGGGACAGGCGCATCGGGGACAGGCGCATCGGGATTTGATCGCACGCCGCGCTGGTCGCACACGCCATCTTGCCAAGACCCAAACCAAGGCACCCCCCTAAGGCAACGCCTTCCCCCCTCTGTCCCGCCGACACCTCGACGCTTGGCCATCACCATGACCAGCGTTGCAGAGGTGCGCTTAATTCCTTGACGAATTTGGGTATTTCGCCAGATCACCTTGCGGCACCTGTTTGGTCGACATCAGGCTGGCAACGGTTTTTTTGCAGGTTTGTCGGGGAGCCTCGCAGCGCAGTAGGCCGGGCTCTCGGGCGCATCTGCCAGTGTCACAGATACCCGCTTGAGACGCTCTTGACCCAAGTTGTTCTCATGTCCGTCGCCGCTTTGTCGCCGCACTGCGGAAAAAAGATCACGAAAAGTTAATTTTTCCAGGAACCAAACGCGGTCCGGCGTGTTGGGTTCCAGTCAAGCGAAAATTAAATTTTGTCGGTGTCGCCGGGTTTGTCCCTGCGCATGCCGAAGGGGATATGGATGACCGGAAGATTGATCGTGGTGTCGAACCGAATACCCACGCAGGCCGTGGCTTCGGGCGGCCTCGTCGTGGCCCTGCATGACGCGCTTTCCAAGACCGGCGGCGTCTGGATCGGGGCGAACTCCGATCCTGTCGAAACCCAGACGGACACGCTGACCGAAATAGGTGCAACCCCCTATCAGCGGCTGGCCTTCGACCTGACCGAGGACGAATATGAAAACTACTACCTCGGATTTTCAAACTCCGTGCTCTGGCCGATCTGCCACCGGCGCGATGACCTCGTTCAGCTCAGCGCCGATTTCGAACGGGCCTATCACGGTCTCAACACGCGTCTGGCCCGGATGATTGCCGATATCCTGCATCCCGATGATGTCGTCTGGGTCCAGGATTACCACTTCTTCCCGCTGGCGCAGGCGCTGCGCAAACTCGGCGTGCGCAATCGCATCGGCTTTTTCCTGCATATCCCCTTCCCCTCGATCGGGGATCTGGCCGCCCTGCCCCACCCCGAGGATTTCGCCGCCTGGCTCGCCTCCTACACCCTCGTCGGTCTTCAGACCCAGGGCGACACCGCGCGCTGCCTCGAAATGTATCGCGCCGACAACCGGGCGGAATTCCTGCCCAACGGCGCCATCAAGTTCGGTGACCAGATCGTCGGCATCGGCTCCTTTCCCATCGGCATCGACACCGAGGGGTTCGCCGCCACGGCCGCCCAGGTGACCGAAGACCCCTTCGCAGGCGAGGCGCCGCGCGAATACATCATCGGCGTCGACCGGCTGGATTATTCCAAGGGCCTGCCGAACCGGATGCTGGCCTTTGGCGAATACCTCAAGAACCGCAAGGATCGCAGCCGCCGCCCCTGCCTGATCCAGATCGCCCCCCCCACCCGCGAGGAGGTCGAAGCCTATCGCCAGATCACGATGGAACTGGAAGAGATATCGGGCCACGTCAACGGCGCCCACGCCGACCTCGGCTGGACCCCGATCCGCTATATCCACCGCTCTGTCGATCGCCACCGCCTCGCGCCGCTGCTGCGCCGCGCGCGGGTCGGGCTGGTCACCCCCTTCGCTGACGGGATGAACCTGGTCGCCAAGGAATACGTCGCGGCGCAGGACCCCGCCGACCCCGGCGTGCTGGTGCTGTCCCGCCTTGCCGGCGCGGCCGAGGAAATGGTCGATGCCGTCCAGATCAACCCCTACGACGTGTCCGAAATCGCCCGTGGCATCGAAACCGCCCTCGACATGCCGCTGGAGGAACGCCAGCAGCGTCATGCCGCGCTGATGGAAACCGTCCGCAACAGCGATGTCGCGACCTGGAGCCGGAATTTCCTCCAGGCCCTCGACACCATCCCGACCACGCTGTCCAGCGATCACTACTGGCAGGAACGCGCCGGCTGATCCTGCCGGGCGCGGCTACTTCGCGCGCGCCCGCTCGATCTTGGCCAGGGCGCTGTCGAAATCCTCCTGATAGGCGATCGGCTCGGAAAACTGTCCCCTGTCGTCGAACAGCATCACCAGCGCCGTGTGGTCCATCGTGTATCCGCCGTCTTCCAGCGGCACCTTCCTGGCATAGACCCGGAACGCCTTGATCGCCGCGGCGACCTCGGCGGGCGTGCCGGTCACCCCGGTCACCCCCGGCACCCAGGACGTGTAATCGCCCAGAACCTCGGCGGTGTCGCGCTCGGGGTCGACGGTGACAAAGAACACCTTCAGCGGCGCCTCCCCCTTTTCGGCCAGCCGCTCCTGCCAGGTGGCGATATCGCCCAGGGTCGTCGGACAGACCTCGGGACAATGGGTAAAACCAAAGAACACCGCCGAGGCCGCGCCGCGCAGGCTGGCCTGGCTGAACGTACCGCCATCGGTCATGGGCAGGGCATAATCGCCGCGCCCCAGCACCTCGGTCGGGCCGGGGGCCAGCCGGGGGGCAACCACCTGCACCCACAGCAACGCCACCAGCGCCACGGCCACCAAGGCCCACAGGGCTATGCCCGCCTTCTTCATTCCTGACATCCTATCTCACTCCTGACTCTGCCGGTCGGGCGGGGCGAACCCCGCCCCGACACAGGTAAATGCACGCACCCGCCAGGGCCTCAGTGCTGATGCGCGGGCATGTCCGCCACGGCATCCCGCGCCCGAACCGGAAAGATCACCTGGACCTTGCCCGCCGTCTCGAACTCCAGCGTCACGGGGATGCTCTGCCCCTCTTCCAGACCGGCGTGCAGGTCCATGAACATGATATGCAGCCCCCCGGGCGTCAGCGTTACCGTCTCCCCGGCCGGAATCTCCAGACCGTCGGCCAGTTCGCGCATCTTCATCACGTCGCCCTGCATCTCCATCTGGTGCACTTCGACCTTTCCGGCCACCTCTGCCGTCGCCCCGATCAGGCGGTCGGCGGCCTCTCCGGTGTTCTCGATCGACACGAACCCACCGCCAACGGGCTGGTTGGGCAGCGTCGCGCGAATGAACGGGGCCGCGATCTTCAGTGCCCCCAGCGTCACCGGTTCGTCCATGGCCGCCATCCCGGCCATCTCGCCATGCTCATGGCCGCCGATGGCGGCGCTGGTCACCGTCACGCTGGGTGCCGGGTTCGGCACCCCTGCCGCGCCGCTGGTGTCGCTCCAGTCGGCGGTGCCGCTGGCACACACCTGCACCACCGGAAACGACAGAACGCTGCCCGGCGCCATGTTGGGGCCGACGGTGCCGCGAAACACGAATTCGTCGTACCAATCATCTTGCAGATTGCCACCCGACCAGACGATCTCGCGCAGGCCCTCGGTCATTTCGGTGCCGTGGTTCATGTAGGGTGTCGCATAGGCCCCGGTCACGGTTTCAAGCTGCCAACCGGCCTTGGGCATCGGCTTGGCGGCGTAAAAGCCTTCGGGCAGCGTCACATGCAATTCCTGTGTGGCCTCGCCATCGCAGCCGTGCGGCACGCGCACGACCGCGCGATAGGTCGCCCCGGCCGCGGCCTCGGGCGACTCGAGCGTGACATGCGCCAGCGCCGGACTGACCAGCAAAAGGGACGCGGTAACAGAACTGGCAAGGGTCGCGCCCGTGCCGGGGAAGAATTTGGAAAGGGTCATGACAGACTCCGTAACAGGTCGGGACAGCGCAATGCGCCGTGCAATGGGGATGGATTGGCGCCAGATGCCCGGTGATCGCTGGAACGACGCAGACGACAGCGGGGGCACAGCGCGCGGGGTTGGGAACCGAAAAGATGGCACAGGCAGCGCCCGCGTCAGGCGCCCCCTGCGTCAGACAAGCCCTGCGCCCGGCGGTCCGCGCGCCGTGGGGGCCAGCACCGCGCGACGGCGATGATGCTGCGCCACATGCACGAAATGCACCGCCGGCGTCACCCGCAGGATCGGCCCCATGGCCTCGTCCGGCAGAAAGCTCAGCACGGGCTGGGCGTGCACGGCCCAGGCGCAGGTGTCATGCGGTGCGCCATGCCCCGGCGTTTCCTCCGAGGCGGGCCTGAGCGAGCCATCCTCAAGCATCACCATGTCGACCGGGCCATCCCCGGCGCAGATCACGATATGAACCTCACCATCCGCGCCGGTCGCCGCCATCGTGCCCGGCGCCATCATCGACAGCAGGACGAACGGCAACACCAGCAAGAGCTGCGCAAGGCGGCCCAGCCCCCAAAGGGGGTGCCTCCCGTGACGCAGGCGTCGTGCTGATGATGTTGCCGACAATGACATGACCCCGAACTCCTGCGCCACGCATACGCAATTTGCGCCGCTTGGCAAAGCACAACCGCTGCGACAAAGCCGCCGTGCCCCGAACTTGTGGCAGGCGTCGTCGCGGCTCCCCACTGTCAGGCCCACATCTGTCAGGCCCGCTTCTGTCAGGCCCGCTTCTGTCAGGCCCGCTTCCGTCAGGCCCACTTCTGTCAGGGCCTCCCTCTTTCAATCCGCCGCTCTTTCAATCCCTGTCTCCAGGCTGTCCAGCGTGCCTTTGGCGCGCGCCCTCCCGCCGTCGCGGACCGGCCCCCTTGCCCGCCATGTCATCCGGTTTCCCCCACCGCCCCCGATACAGGCACGGCCCCGGTCAACGGCTGCGCCTGCATCGAGGGCAAAGGCTGAAATGACACCGCTCGGATACCGTTCTGATACCGTTCAAATACCGACGTTCGAATTCAGCGATTCCAATGGGTTACGGGCGCCTCACCGAGGTTGGTGAATGTCGGTGCGCCGCCCGTCCGCTCAGGCCCCCGTCACGCGCCAGATCACGTCGCCCACGTCATCCGCCATCAACAGGGATTTCCCGTCCGGCCCGATGGTTACCCCGACCGGCCGCCCATACGACACCTTTTCATCCTCCGACAGGAACCCCCACAGGATGTCACGCGGCGCCCCCGATGGCCGCCCCCCGCTGAACGGTACGAAGATCAGCTTGTATCCGCTCAGCGTCGAACGGTTCCACGACCCGTGCTGCCCGATCACCATACCGTCGCCAAAGCCCGGCAGGGTGCCCTCGGGCATCCAGCACAGACCCAATGAGGCAGTGTGCCCGCCAAGCGCGTAATCCGGTGTCAGGGCCTTCGCCACCATGGCCGGATCCTGCGGCACGCGGTCATCGACGATCCGGTCCCAATAGCAGTAAGGCCAGCCGTAGAAAGCATTTTCCTGCACCGAGGTCAGGTAATCGGGGGGCGTTTCATCGCCCAGGCCGTCGCGTTCGTTGACCACCGTCCACAGCGCGCCCGTCTCCGGTTCCCAAGCCGTTCCGACCGCGTTGCGCAACCCCGAGGCAAAGACCCGCGCCGCGCCGGTTTCCAGGTCCAGCTCCCAGATCGCGGCACGGCCTTCCTCGGCTTCCATCCCCTCGTCCGCGATGTTGGTCAGCGACCCCACCCCGGCATAGATCCGGCGTTGGTCCGGCGACACGATCAGGCTGCGTGTCCAGTGTCCGCCCGGCTTGAACGACACCAGCGGCGTGCCCGGCCCCGTCAGCCGCGTGGCCCCCGGCGTATAGTCGAACGACACGATGCCATCGGTATTGCCGACGTAGAATGTCTCTCCCACCAGCGCCATGCCGAACGGCTGGTTCAACCCCTCGGCAAACACCTCGCGGGTTTCGGCCACCCCGTCGCCATCGCTGTCGCGCCACAACGAAATCCGGTTGGCGCTGTCCCCCACGGCCCCCGCCCGCCGCATCGTCGCCTGGGCAGCGCGTTCCAGCAGACCTCTCGCCGGGCGCTCCGAGGCCGATGCCTCCGCGACCAGAACATCGCCGTTCGGCAGAACCTCGATCCAGCGCGGATGCTCAAGGCCGGCGGCAAAGGCGTTCACCGCAAGGCCGGGTGCCGCACTTGGCACATGCCCCTCGGCCCAACCCCGGGCCGTCGGCATCTTCAGCGACATGATGCCCTGCTTGCGCGCCCCCGGAATGTTCGGGCTCAGCCCGACTGCCGCCGTGGTCGGCGCGCTGAGCCGCCGCAGTTTCACCATCGCGCCACCCACGATGGCCGTTACCTGTGCCAGAATATCCATGAACTTCCCTGCCTGTTTGCGCCGCACCCTGTCTACCCTGCCCTGCGCAATGGTCAAAGGTTAACCGCGGGGATCAACAGGGCGACAGGCCCGCCGGACGCCCGGCCAGCATCATCACCCGATCTGCCAGACGCCGGGCTTCTGCCGGGGCATGTGTCACCAACAGCGTTGCCGGGCGCACCTCTGCCAGCAGCGCCTCGGTCAGGGCGACCATGGCCTCGGCCGTCTCGGCGTCCAGCGACACGAAAGGCTCGTCCAGGATCAACAGGTCCGGCCGCCCTGCAAAGGCACGCGCCAACGCCAGCCTGCGTTGCTGACCCAGCGACAATTGCCCTGGAAACGCCGCGCCACGCCCCCCCAGACCGACCTTTTCCAGCGCCTGCTCTACCGCGTCGGTCGTCAGGCCGGGCACCACCAGGCTGATGTTCTGCGCCACGCTGCGCCAGGGCAGCAGGGTCGGCGCCTGAAACACCATCGCCACCCGCGCGGGCCGCGCAACCGCCCCGGTAAACGCGGTGTCGATCCCCGCCACGATGCGCAGCAGGGTGGTCTTGCCAATACCGGATTGGCCCAGAACGGCCACCGTCTCGCCCCGCCCGATGGCGAGGGACATCGGCCCCAGCACGACCGCTCCGGCAAAGCTCTTTTCCGTGATGTCGACCGACAGAACCGGGGTCATGCCTGCCGCCAACGCCGCGCACGCCGCTCCCACGGTTGCAGGATCAGCCATTCCACCGACAGCATCACCGCAATGAACGACAGCGCGTAAACCAGTACCATCGACACATCAAATAATTGAAAATAAAGGTGAATTTGAAACCCCACACCAGAGGATCGGCCCAGGAACTCGACCACGAGGACGATTTTCCAGATCACCGCAATGCCAGATCGCGCCGCCGCCGCGACGTAGGGCAACAGTTGCGGCAGGATCACGTGCCGCATCCGGGTCCGCCAGGGCATCCGATAAACCATCGCCATCGCATCCAGATCGGGCCGCAGCGCCCGCGCGCCCTCTCGGATCACGGTGGCAACACTGGGAATCTTGTTCAGCGTCACCGCGATGATCGCTGCCGTTTCCGTCAACCCGATCCACATGTAGCACAGCACGATCAGCACCAGGGCAGGCAGGTTCAGGAAAATCACCAGCCACGGGTCCAGCCACCGGTTCAGCGCCGCGGATCGCCCCATGGCCAGCCCGAGCGCACCCCCTGCCCCCATGGCCAGCACAAATGCCCAGCCGACGCGAAACAGCGTAGCACCAAGGTGATACATCAACTCTCCCGATGCCAGTTGCGCCCGCAGCGGCCCGATCAATGACCAGGGCGCAGGCAGCACCGTCGGATCCTGCGTCAGCAACGCCGCCACCGCCCAGACCAGCAGCAGGCCACAAACCGAAAGGACCGGCGCCACCGCGTGCCCGCCAGGACGTGTCGTTCTCGGCCCCGCTGCCCTCAGGTTTTTTGGTCTCTGGCCCCCTGCCCTATCGGACATCGACGAACAGCCCCTCGGGCAGGGTGCTGGCCGCGCCCACCAGGTCGGCCCCACCCAATCGCCCCATCAACTCCAGAAACTTTGCCGCCTCGGCCTGATCCACGGGACCACGTGCCGGGGTCCCGGCCAGCCAATCTGCGCGCAGCTGTGCAAACTCCGCGTCGCTGGCGGCATTCATCTGCGGCCGCAGGGCCTGCCAGGCGCTCTCATCACTGGCCAGCCGATCCTTGGCATCGCGGCTGGCGTCATAAAGCGCCTGCGCCAGGTCGGGGTGATCGCGCAAAAGTTCCTCCGACATGTAGTACCCGAGGAGCGGCACGTCGGGGTCCAGGCCCAGGGCCTCGGCAGCCTGCGCGACAGAAACCAGTTCTCTCATCCCCGCCGCCTTCATCTTGGCCAGAAAATGCCAGAAATTGATCGCACCTGCGTAATCGCCCGCCACGGCTGTCTTGTAGACCAGCGGCGGTGCCCCATAGACCTGCTCCGTCGCCGCCTTCAGGTCCAGCCCCTCGGTCTGCGCCGCATAGGCACGCAGGATCAGCCACGATTTATCAAGCGGCCCGCCGGCAATCGCGATCTTGCCGCCCGCCAGGTCCGACAACTGACGCGCAGCACTGTCCTGCGCCACCACCAGCGACCCGACGGCCCGCGAATAGGGTATCACCACGAAGGGCTTGCCGGCCGCACGTTGCCGCGCCACCCAGATCCAGTCGGCCACGGCGACATCCGCGGCCCCGCCCGCCACCGCGATCTGGGTTGCCGCGTTATCGGCAAACGGCAGCACCTCAAGGGCAAAGCCATGTGCCCGGTCAAGCCCAAGTCGATGGATGGTCGACAGCTCCCAGTTCACCGTTCCGGTCTTTAGAACCGCCGCACGGATCACTGGCAGATCCTCGGCACCGGCCGGGATCACGCTCCACACGGCCAAAAGCGCCGCGGTGACAATTCTAAGCATAATATTCCTCATCCTCGGACGCCTGCCCGCGCCGCGCCGCCCAAGGCCCGGATCCGCGCGGCGGTCGCCCGCATCACCCCTGCCCCAGCAAACGCTCCAGGTCCGCAATCGCGGCCTCGACCAGCGCGCGGTCGACCTGCTTGCCCTTAAGCCGGATCACCCAGCCCTGCCCGTCCTGCGCATATTCCAGCACCACGCCCGATTCCAGCGGCACCGCCTGCACTGGCTCCTGCGACTTTTTCGGCCGCCCGCCCCGTGCCGGGTCCGCCTGCGCCGGTTGCAGATCCGCCAGCGCGGCGGCGATCATCTGCGCCTCGTCCTCGGGGGTTTCGGCCACACGCACCGCCAGCGCATCGCGAAGACGTGCCTCGGCGCCGTTCCGCAACGCGCTTGCCAGTTTCAGCCCGTCCTTTTCCTTGATGAGGTCGGGAAACGCCAACATGTCGCCCAGCTCTTCAAAGATCAGCGCGAAACTGCGGATCTTGGACCGTTTCGCCTTGGACGCCATCGGAAAAAGGCCATCCACGGCGGCCTCGACAGTGGCGAACGCACCCTGTTGGCTGGCGATCACGGCAATGCGGCCACGTTCGAAATGGCTCAGGTTGGCGCGGATCTCGTTTTCCTCGATCATCGCGGCAAAGGTGCCGCCCATGGCCTGCGGGTCGCGCACCACCGCCCTGATCGTGTCGTAGCCGCCGTCGCGGGGTGCCTGCGCCCGCAGCGCCTGCACCGCCCGCAACCGCCGATATCCCGACAGCAGCCCATAGCGATACCCGCGCGCCTCGGACGGGGCTGCGAAAACCTCGATCGGCAGGCGCAACCCGTTCGCCTTGATCGAGGATTGCAGCTCCTGCATCTCGTCCGCATCCAGCACAACCCGGTCGCGCACCAGCGCCTCGGCGTCGATCTCCTCCAGCGGGATCTCCATCATCACCAGGCCGCGCCCCTCGGCGGCGCGCAGGCGCTCCGCATCGGCGTGGTCCTTCGCGATGCGGGCACGTTCCTCGGCGGGGCGCGACTGATGCGCGCTTGCCGTCTCTGCCGCCACCTGTGCAATCGGCGCGGTCAAAGGCGCACGCGGGCTGCCGGTTTCGCGGCGAAACTCCTCCTCGAACTTGCTCAGATCCTCGACAGAGGGGGTCTCCAACTTGCGTCTCTTAGCCATTCATCACTCCTCCGCTGCCGTTTGCTCTGCCGCGGCCTTCTCCGCGGCTTCCATCTGCTGATCGCGCCACCAGGTCCCAAGGATCACCTGTTTCACTTCGGCCCAGGTCCGGTCGAACGTCTCGCGCCCGCGCACATAGGTGTCGCGGTTGAAATCGCGGTAATCGGTTTCGTAGATCCCCGACACCTGTTCGCCCGCCTGACCGACCATCGCCGTGACCTCCTGCCGATAGGTCGTCATGAAATCCCCGAAATACGCCTGCACCACATTGGCCAGATCCGTCTGCTGCGCTGCATCGAACCGGGTGATCAGGGCGCGCACCGCGTCCCATTCAAACCGCATCTCTGGCAGGCCATCGGCCCGCCTGATCCGGTTCTCGCCTTCCTCGATCGACGCAAAGGTCGAATAGATCATGTCGAAAAACCGCCCCGTCGAATCGAACTCCAGAAAGCTCGCGCCCAGGGGCACCAGCAGGATATCCGCCGCCGACAGCGCGTTGATCGTCAGATACCCCAAGGCAGGCGGCGTATCCAGAAACACGATATCATAATCATCCAGAACCCCGCCATCGGACAGGGCGTTCTGCAAGGCATCCCACAACGGCCATGACCGCGCCTGCATCCGCCATACCGGCACCTGAAATTCCGACCAATACAGGTTCAGCTGCGCGCCGATCAGGTCGATATTGGGCCAATGGGTTTTCTGGATCAGGTTTCGCGGCGAAACCTCCAGCGCTTCGGTCAGCGTTTCGTCAAAGGGAAACGGCGGCAGGCCCGACGCCTCGCGCACGCGGTTTTCCTCGCGCAGATGCAATGCGTAATCCCGCGCCAACAGCGGAAAGGCCGTCTGCCATTCATCCTCGACCGTGCCGCCCATGATCGAGGTCATGGACCCCTGACTGTCCAGGTCGATCATCAGCACCTTGTACCCATCCAGCGCCGCCGACATGGCCAGATGCGCCGCGGTCGATGTCTTGCCGACACCGCCCTTGAAATTCGCCACGGCCACGACCTTCGCAGGCAGGCCCTCGGGGCGCCACGCACGATATTCGCGGTGCGGGTCTCCCTCCTCGGCAAAATGATCGCGCAGCCGCAATACTTCTTCCAGCGTGAACCATTTCGATCCGCCATCGCCCGCGCCCTGGGGCAGATCCGGATTGTTGCGCAGCACCCGGCGCAGATGGGCAGGGGCGACGGGGATCAGGTACTTGCAAACTTCCCAAGTGGAAAACTTGCGCAACCGTTTCTTGCCATCCGGGGCATAGCCGCGCCGGGCCAGATCATCGCGTCCGCGCGCGGCAAAGGCCGCCGCTTTGGCAAATCGGGTCGTGTTGATCGGATCCGACAGATTCTCTGCCGCGTCGGCGGGATCTATGTTAAAATAGGGCGGAAGGTCCGTGCGTGGTCCGTTGCCGGATTTCGTAGCCATGAAAACACCCCATGTCCGCTGTTTATCGAGATATCCGTGCAACTATGGCACATGTGATCAACAAGGGGAACGTGGCGCGCGCTTTCTTTCCCTCATTCCATCTAAAAGATCACGACGAGCCCTCTGTTTTGGTTCTTTCAGAATCCTTTAAGAGTCTTTCGGGACGAATTCCCTGAACAAAGTCATGTAGATAGCGCGCCCAAGGTTCCCGTGTTCAGGATGAAAGGCACCCGCAGACAGGCGCTCAGGGTCCCATTTACGGGATAAACAGCTCCGATTCGCAGGAGGACGCGCGCCCGCGACTCGGTTTGCCCTGAAAAGACCCGCTTTAGGCTCTGTTTCGAATCCCGTGGGGCAGGGGGGAATGGACGCCCTCCCGTAGTTGGGTACCTTTCAGGGCGCGGCGCGCTCCAAGGTGCCCGGATACGGGATCGGCCTATAGGTGCCAAAACGAAACTTGCGCGTGGGCACCTTATCACCGATAATTCCTGCAAAGGCGAACAGAGACTCACTCCGGTCAACGGAGGGGCAGGGCAGGCGGCCCGAACGGGCACCGCGCAAAAGAGAGAGACGGGTATGGATGATATCCCCCGAGACCGGCTGACAGGCAGTCTGCGGCGCGGTGCCGTCAAGAAACACGTCGCGGCCATTCATGTTTCGGGCAAGCTGACGCTGTTGCAACGCAAGCTCAGCAACGTGCTGTTGCTGAATGCCTATGACACACTGACCAGCCAGCCGGTGCACCGCGTCGATGCGCGCACGCTCTGCATGATGATCGGCTACAACTCAAACGACATGGACACGCTGAAGGCCTCGTTGCGGGGCCTCGCCGAAACCACCGCCGAATGGGACATGCTGGATGAAGAGGGCCAGCAGGAATGGGGCGTTTCCTCCTTGCTGTCCTATGCCAAGCTCAAGGGCGGCGTCTGCGAATACGCCTATTCCCCGGCCTTGGCGGACAAGCTGAACGACCCAAAGGTCTTTGCGCTGATCAACCTGAACATCCAGCGCCGCTTTACCAGCGGCCATGCCCTAGCCTTGTACGAAAACTGCTATCGGTTCGTGCGCACAGGCAGCACCGGCTGGTGGAGCGTCGATCTGTTTCGTCGCCTGATGGGGGTGTCCGACAGCGCCTATTACGAAACCTACAAGCATCTGAATGCCAAGATCATCAAGCCCGCGGTGGCCGAGGTGAACAAGACCTCCAACATCGTCGTGACGCCCGAAACCCGCAAGATGGGCCGCACGGTGACCGACATCCGCTTTCGCATCGCCGAGAACCCGCAGCTGGCCATCCTGGATCTGGACGATGGCGAAGGCCTGCGCAGCTCGCCCGTCTACGCCCGCATCCGCGCGCTTGGCATCAGTGACCGGCTGGCGCGTCAGTGGATCGTCGAACATGGCGAAGACTACGTGCGCGAAAAGCTGGACTATATCGCGGGGCAGGGGGGCGTGAAAAACGCGGTCGGCTATCTGACGGCGGCCCTGAAGCAGGATTACCGCAGCGGAGAGGCCACGGCCGTGCCACAGGTTTCGCCGCGAAACCAACCGACGTCTGCCCGCGCCCGCCGCCTCGGCAAGATACAGGAGCTCGCCTCCGCCCGCACCCCGACCCAGCGGGACGCGGACAAGCGGCTGTTCCTGTCGCGCCTGTCCGGCACCGCCCGCAATGATTTCGAACGCTACGGCTGGATGTCCGCCCTGAACGCCCGCGACATCATCGCCTTCTGGCAGGACCTGATCCCCGGCGCCTTCGACGGCATCGAAGAAGACTAGACGGCGGCGGTTTCCCAGATCTCCTCGACCCAGGACTTGATCGTCAGCGCCTCGTCCCAGCGGTTCGACATCTCGCGTCCGTCCGGGCCGGTCATGGCGTAATCCGGCGGGCCGAGTTCGCACAGAAACACGCAAGTGCCGTCGGGGTTGCGCGCCTGCCACCCGGCGAACCCTTCGCGCCACCAGCCCTTGAACAGCTCGACCCACTTCTGGTTCTGCGGGAAATCCAGCTGCAACTGCACCTGCTGGCGCCCGGCGACCCGCCCCTGAAAACTGTCGGACCGGGCCAGGATGCGGCTCATGTGCCCCATCTCACGCGCCGGGATCGGCAAAGTCATCTCGCGGCCCACGACGTAGTGCGACAGGTCCGCGCACAGCCGCATCTCCGGCACGGCATCCAGCAGACACAGCGTCGCATACAGGTCGTTGGTGATGCAGTTGCGATGCGTCTCGAACAGGATGGGCATCCCCTCCGCCTCCGACATCTCGATCCAGGCGCGGATCACCGGGATCATGCCCTCCACGCTCACCGGCATCACCTGCCCGATCACCACGACAAAGGGCGCGCCATGCGCCTTGGCCAATCGCAACGTCGGGCGCAACGCCTCGATCGTCTTGGGAAAATCCACCAGGAACGGCCTCAGCCCCGCCCGCGCCATCATCGGCAGCACCCGGTGAATATCCTCGGCCGATGTCGCGCCGAAATCCAGCGCGATCCCCTTGTAGCCCGCGCCGGCGACCATCTCGACCACCTGTTCATACGGCAGCTTCACGCCGCTCTGGTCATGCGGCTGCAAGGCCCAGAGCGAGGTATAGACCTCCAGCCGGCTCATTCCGCGGCCACCCGCACGGTACGGCCCCGCACCGGCACGACCCAGACCTCGTTCATCGGGTACTGGCTTTCATCCTTGGCGGCCAGCTTGCGGATCACCTCGATCTGGAACTCGATCCAGCCCATGCGCCAGACCTCGCCCGCGCTCTCCTCGATCTTGGCATTCAGGTTGCGCAGCTTCCAGAACGGAACGGACGGAAACGTATGGTGCGCGGTGTGATAGGGCATCTGCCAGCACAGCCAGCGCATGACGGCATTGGTGCGGGTGCTGCGGGTGTTCTCCAGAATGTTGTTCTCGTGGCTCAGGCCGAGGTGCTCAATCGTGTTCTGCAACTGGTGCACCGGCTTGGTCAGTACCATTGGCGCAATCCAGAACGTCAGCCAGACCCAGCTGCCGAAGGCCAGCGACAGAGCAATGATCGCGACATACAACGCCAGGTGAATGCGGCTTTCGCGGATGATCTTGGCCTCCTGATCGACACGGATATACGGCTCGATGATGATACCGCGCGCACGGCGGACGATCCCGACAACCCGGTTGCGCCAATAGGTGACGCCCGACAGCCACAGCAGATAACTGGTCAGCGAATAGGGTTCGCGCACCAGCTCTCCGTCGCGTTCCCAGTCCTGTGTCCACTGGTGGTGGGCAAAATGCATCACCTGATCGTAATCGCGCGGAAACAGCATGACGAACCCGATGATGCGCCCGAACACCTCGTTCGCCCGGCGGGTGGCAAAGACGGTGGCGTGCGACAGTTCGTGCTGCGCGGCATAGAGAAAGTTCAGCAGCACACCCAGGACGAACCCGGTGGCGATCACCCAGGCGCTGCCCATGGCCAGCGCATGCAGCCAGACCAGCACCGCAATCGCGCCAAGGTGGCTGGCCATCTGCAAACCGCCCCAAAGGTCAGAGCGTTGGTTCAATTCGCGCAGTTCAGCCGGTTCCAGCAGTTTCCGGCGGGAAAAGCTCGCTTCCATGGGGGTCTCCTTCGTGGGGTAGGGGCCGTGGGGTAGGGGCGGGGGTCTGCCACAGGCTAATACATCTATGAATTTCAGGTCTATTGACATTTATGGCGATTTCTCATGCAGTTCTTTCATGAGTATGCCGCCCATCTCCGCCCTCGAAGTGCTTGAGGCGCTTGCCCGCAGCGGGTCCGTCAGCCGCACGGCCGACCTCGTGCACCTCAGTCAAAGCGCGGTCAGTCACAAGCTCAAGACGTTGGAGGCGCACCTGGGCTTCAAGCTGACCACGCCAAAGGGCAGGGGGGTCGCCCTGACGGCCGAGGCGCGGCGTTACGTGGCCGCGATTGCCCCCGGCCTTGCCAGTCTGCGCGACGCGCATCGCGCAATGGGGGCGGTGCGTGGTGCGCTGGACGTGGCCGTCGCCTCGGGGCTTGCCGCGACATGGCTGGCGCCGCGTCTGCGCCGGTTCCTCAATATCTACCCCGAGGTCTCGCTGACCCTGCGCAGCGTTGCCCTTGGTGAAACCGCCCCCCCCTGTGACCTGCGCATCGGCTTTGCAGACCATCCGCCCGACGGGGCCGCGCCGTTGTTCGGCGTCACCTTCTTTCCGGTATGCAGCCCGGACCTGCTCTATGCGGGCGGCGGTCTTGCCGCCGATACGCTGGCCCCGGACACGCTGGACCCCGACATGCTGCTGCACCTCGATACCCGCGCCGACTGGGCGCATTGGTTGCAGGCGGTGAACAGCCCGGTGCGCCCCGGTCAGGCAGGCATCCGTTTTACCGGCCTGCTGGCGATGTACGCGGCGGCCGAGGCGGGCCTGGGCATCTGCCTCGGCGACGCGCTGACCTCGGCCCGCGCGCTCAGCACCGGGCGGCTGGTCCGCCCCTTCGAGGAGGAGATCCCGGCAGGCAAGGGCTACTGGATCACCCCGGCCCCCGAACACCTCAGCGCCCCGGCGGCGGCCTTCGTCGACTGGCTGAAGGGCGAAGTAAGCGGGATGTGACCGCCCGGATACCGCCCGGATACCGACAGAAATACCGACGTTGCGTTTTGCGGGGCTCTGCTGCCATTCGACAAATGGAATTGCACAAGGCGCTGGTTCGGGGAATGATGGCGCCATGCAACGCATCCCCTCCACCCAGGCCCTGCGCGCGTTGGAAGCCTTCGCCCGTCTCGGCAGCATCTGGCTGGCGGCCGAGGAATTGCACCTGACCAAAAGCGCCGTCAGTCACCAGTTGCGCCAGTTGGAGCGTGAGCTGGGCTTTTCCCTGACATCGCGCAGCGGCACCCGCCTTGTGCTGACACCGCTGGGGGCCGATTACGCCCGCGACATCCGGCGCGCGCTGGATATCCTGGCAGGCTCGGCGGCGCAGTCCGCGACGCGCGGTGTCAGTGGCACGTTGGTCGTCAGCTGTCCTCCGGGGTTTGCCAGCAACTGGCTGTGCACGGTCATCGAAAGCTTTCAGACCGCCTTTCCCGAGGTCGGCCTCAGCATTGTCACGCCGCGCCGCCTGAACGATGTCAGCAGCCCCGATGTCGATCTTTTCATTGCATTCGGCGAAGATTTCATTGGCAACGCCGATATCGAGCTGTTGACCCCGATCGCCTACACACCGCTGTGCAGCCCGGCCTACCTGAACCGGTTCGGCCGGTTTTCCGACGCCGAGAGCCTGTCCAAGGCCACCTTGTTGCACCTCGGTGACCGGGCGGAATGGCGGGAATGGATGCGATTGACCGGTCTGCCGATCGAGCTGGCGAATGGGGGCATCCGCTTTTCCGACATGAACCTGGTCTATTCTGCCGCGCTGGCGGGGCAGGGGATCGCCATGGGTGATGAATTTGTGTGCGGAGAGGCGCTGGATCGCGGTCAGCTCGTCCGGCCCTTCTCCAAGGAATTGCCAACGAAAAATGCCTATTGCCTCGCCACGCCGCGCGATCGGGCGCCAAATCCCGTGCGTGATGCTTTTTTGACCTGGCTACGCGAGGCTTTGCGCAATCGCTAGGCGGGATATGCACGGTCTTGGGCATTGGCAAATGATATTTGCCGACGGGGCGAAGAAGTTTCACTTGTGACCCGCCCGAACCTTGCCCAGCCTACCCCAAACCGCCACCGCACAGGACATGTCATCGTGACCACACCGTCGGCCGCAATCGAGGCCGTTTCCATCGGCAAGGACTTCGGCTCCTTTACGGCGCTCGAGTCCGTGTCGATGAAAATCGAAGCCGGCGAATTCGTGACATTTCTCGGGCCATCCGGGTCGGGCAAGACGACGCTGCTGATGATCTTGGCGGGGTTCGAATCCGCGACTCGCGGGGCGCTTTTGGTCGATGGAACGGACCGCACCGCCAGCCCGGCCGAGGCGCGCGGTTTTGGCATGGTCTTTCAAGGCTACGCGTTGTTTCCGCACATGAGTGTAACCGACAACATTGCCTTTCCCCTGAAGGTCCAGAAGCGCTCAGCCGCTGAAATCCGCAGCCGCGTGGCCGACATGATCGACCTGGTCGGGTTGTCGGGGCACGGGCACAAGAAACCTTCAGGCCTCTCCGGTGGTCAGCAGCAGCGCGTCGCGCTTGCCCGCGCATTGGCATATGAGCCACCGGTTCTGCTGCTGGATGAACCGTTTTCGGCGCTGGACAAGAACCTGCGCGGCCAGATGCAGGACGAAATGCGTCGCATCCATGCCCAGATGGGCACCACGTTCGTCTTTGTTACCCACGATCAAAGCGAGGCGCTTGCCCTGTCCAGCCGGATTGCGATCTTCGACCATGGCAGGTTGCAACAGATCGCCACGCCTACCACGGTTTATGAGCGCCCGGCGAACCGCTTCGTCGCGGAATTCCTTGGCGACATCAACGTTTTTCCCGCGCAATTCGCGGCAGGCACGGCCCACTTGGGGGACACCCTGATCGAAATGCCGATGGAGGTCCCCGCCGATGCTGGCCACCTGGCGGTGCGCCCTGAAAACATGACCCTTTTGGGGCAGGCCGCGCCGGGTGCCTTGCCCTGCCGGGTGGTTGACCGCGTCTACATGGGCGCCTCGTCGCGCCTGCACCTTGAGGCGCTGGCCACCCGCACCCCCATCATCCTTGACCATCCCACTGCCAGCTTGCCCGACATGGCGGAACCCGGACGCGAGATCTGGGTCCGCTGGGCACCCACCGACAGCCTGATCTTCTGATCGGCACCCAACAGAGAGGAAACACACGATGAACGGACATTTCCAGAAAGACCAGGCCCTGCTGCTTGCGGAAAGGCTCAAGTCAGGCCAGATTTCGCGGCGCAATTTCATCCAGGGTATCACCCTGCTGGCCGGAACCTCGGCCCTTGGGCTGAGCGCCGGCGCCGCCCGCGCCGAGACCACCGAGATGGTCTATGTGAACTGGGGAGGCGATGCGATTGATGCGATGGCCGCCGCTTTCGGTGACAGCTTCGAGGAAGAGACCGGCATCCGCATCCTGTATGACGGCAGCGGCCCGACCGAAGGCGCGATCAAGGCGCAGGCCGAAGGCGGCAGCCCGACATGGGACATGGTCGATTGCGATCCGTTTTCTGGCCAGGCGCTTGGCCGTCAGGGGCTGATGCGCAAGATCGACTGGTCTGTCGTCGATGAGGGCAAGATCCGCCCCGGCTTCAAATGGGACTACGCCGCGTCGTCCTATTTCTACAGCTACGTCATCGTCTACGACGCGACCAAGTATGACACGCCGCCGACCTCGATGGCCGACTTCTTTGACACCGAAACATTCCCCGGCAAACGCTCGATGTACAAATGGGGCGTGGGGATGTGGGAGGCCGCCTTGCTGGCGGATGGTGTGGCGCCCGAAGACCTTTATCCGCTGGATCTGGACCGCGCCCATGCCAAGATCGCAGCGTTCAAGGACAATGTCGGTGCCTTCTGGGGCGGCGGTGCGGAAAGCCAGTCTCTGCTGCTGAACGGCGACGTTTCGATGGCGCTGATCTGGAGCACGCGGGGCATGCTGCTGGACAAGGATTCCGAGGGCGAGATCAAGATGACCTGGGCGCAGGGCATCATCGCCCCCGGCTCGAACGGGGTGCTGGAAAACAACCCCGGCGGTGCAGACGCGGCAATGAAGTATATTGCTTCTACGCAAGACCCTGAAAAGCAGGTCGTCCTGTTCGAAATGCTTGGCAATGGCCCGGCGAACCCGGCAGCCGATGCGCTGATCCCCGAAGATCAGCAGTTCTACAATCCCGTCGACCCCAAGAACTTTGCCCAGCAGATCCCGCTGGACATGGATTGGTACGAGGAAAACTATGGCGCCGCACTGGACGCCTACCTCGGCATCATCTCTGCCTGACTGCAAACGCCCCGGCCTGCGCAATTCTGCAGGCCGGGGGTGAAAGGCCCGCATGTCCCGATTTGTGCTGATCGTTCCGCTGCTGCTGTTTCTGGCGCTGACCTACCTGGTCCCGCTGACCGGTGTGCTGCTGCAAAGCTTTACGGTGCCCGAACCGGGCCTGCAAAACTATGCCAGCGTCCTGGGCGATCCGCTGGTTTGGAGCGTGATCTGGCGCACGCTGGGCATCTGCGTCACCGTCACGGTCATTGCCGTCGTGATGGCCTATGCGCTGACACTGCTCTGGGTGCGCGGCAGCGGCCTTGTGCGGGCGATCGTGGAATTGTGCATCATGATCCCGTTCTGGCTGTCGGTTCTCAGCCGCACCTTCGGCTGGCTGTCGCTGCTGTCGAACCGCGGTCTGTTGAACACCTGGCTGGAAAACCTGGGCCTGATTTCGGAACCGCTGACTCTTGTGCGCAATGATTTCGGCGTCATCGTCGGCATGGTGCATTTCCTGATCCCCTTTGCCGTCTTTCCGCTGGCGGGGGCGATACGCAATGTCGATGAACGTGTGCTGATGGCGGCTCGGGGTTTCGGCGCTTCGCGCAGCCGCGTCTTCTGGCAAGTCTTCGTTCCGATGACGGCAGGTGGTATCATGGGGGCGCTGCTGCTGGTCTTTGTCTTTTCCATCGGCTTTTACGTGGTGCCAACCCTGCTGGGCGGGGGGCGCAGCGTGATGATCGCCGAACTGATCTACCTGCGGATCTTTCAGATCCCCGATTGGGGGGTCGCGGCGGCATTGTCGGCCCTGATCATGATTGCCGTGGGTGGCTTCCTCGTCACCATGATCCGCCGCTTCGGAGTATCCTCGCAATGACGCCCGAACGTCCTGGTCCCGTGATCACAACCGTTGGCGCGCTGTCTGCCGTGTTTCTGCTGCTGCCGCTGCTGGCGGTGATCCCGGTGAGTTTTACCCCCAAACGCTATCTCAGCCTGCCGTCGGGCGAATGGTCCCCGCGCCACTACGAGGCCCTTTTGAACGAACCGAAGTGGATGGAGAGCATCCTGCTGTCGGCGCAAGTGGGCCTGCTGGCCGCAACCCTGTCGACACTTCTGGCGCTGGCGTTCGGTCTTGGCCTGTGGATGGCACGCCCACGGTTTGGCGGCCTCATGGCGGGACTTGCGCTGCTGCCGATGGTCGCCCCGCCCGTCGTGTCGGCGCTGACGCTGTACTATTTCCTGCGTGGCATCACCAAGTGGAACAGCCTTGTCGTTTATGACGGCTGGATCGGCGTCGCCATCGCCCATACCGTAATGGTCGTGCCCTACGCCGTGGTGGTCATCATGGTGTCGCTGGCGCAGGTGGATCGCAAGATGGACCTCGCCGCGCGTTCGATGGGGGCCAGCGCCTGGCGGCGCATCTGGCAGATCATCCTGCCCAACATTCGCTTTGGGGTGCTCAGCGGCTTCCTTCTCAGCTTTATCCTGTCGTGGGACGAGATCGGCGTGACGCTCTTTGTGACCTCGGTGCGGGCAATCACTCTGCCGCGTCGGATGTGGATGGGGCTGCGCGACAATATCGACCCGGCCGTCGCTGCGGTTTCGGTGGTGCTGATAGGTATCGTCACCGTCATCGTTCTGGCGCGGCTGCTCTGGCAGGGCAGGGATCGCGCCTAGGCCCGATGCGGACCGGGCAGGGCACAAGTTTCATGAAACGGAAAAGACATGTCAGAACATCGCTATAACCAGCCGCTCAGCGGCAATGCCATGCCCCGCACGGGCGGCCCCGGCACCATGATGCGCCTGCCGACGCAGGACACTGCCGAAGGGCTGGATGCCTGTTTTGTCGGTATCCCGATGGATATCGGCACTTCGAACCGGCCGGGCACCCGCCTCGGGCCGCGCCAGATCCGCGACGAAAGCCGCATGATCCGCCCGTACAACATGGCGACGGGCGCGGCCCCGTTCGAGCATTTGCAGGTGGCCGACATCGGGGATGTGCCGATCAACCTTTTCGACCTCAAGAAATCCGTCGGTATCATTGCCGAGCATTATCGCGGTATCCTGTCCCACGGGGCCATTCCCCTGACGCTGGGTGGCGACCATACCCTGACCTGGCCCATCCTGCGGGCCGTCGCGGAAAAGCACGGGCCGGTGGCGCTGATCCACGTCGACGCGCATTCGGATACCAACGAAGAGATGTTCGGCGAAACCGTGGCGCACGGCTGTCCCTTCCGCCGCGCGTGGGAAGAAGGCCTGCTGCAAAACGACAAGGTGTTCCAGATCGGCCTGCGCGGCACCGGCTATTCCCCCCAGGATTTCGACTGGGGCCGTGATCAGGGCTGGACCTGCATCCAGGCCGAGGAGTGCTGGCACAAGTCCCTTACCCCTCTGATGGCCGAGATCCGGCAAAAGATCGGTGATGCGCCGGTCTACCTCAGCTATGATATCGACAGCCTCGACCCCGCCTTCGCACCGGGCACCGGCACGGTCGAGGTCGGCGGCCTGACCACCATGCAGGGGCTTGAGATCATTCGTGGCTGCGCTGGTCTGAACCTCGTCGGTGGCGACCTGGTCGAGGTGTCCCCCCCCTATGACCCACAGGGCAATACCGCGGTGATCGCCGCGAATTTCCTGTACGAAATGCTCTGCGCCCTGCCAGGTGTGGCGCGTCGAAGCTGATGGCCCGGCCAATCATCGGCGTCTGGCTGAGCGCGCATTTCGACCTGGAGGGGCTGTATGGCCCCGCCTTGCGCATGGCCGCAAGCGACGTCGTCGTGCTGCACCCGAGCGCGGTGAAAGATCCCGAAGAGGTGCGTTTCGCCTTGTGCTGGGAACCCGGACCAGAGGCCTTTTCGGGGTTTGCGAATCTGGCGCTGGCGATGTCGCTGGGGGCAGGCGTGGACGGGTTGGTCGACCACCCGGGCCTTAACGACAGAACGCAGGTTGCACGCATTCGCGACCCTCTGCAGGCTGACCAGATGGCGGGTTTCACCGCGCATGAGATCCTGCACCGTGAACGTGAATTCGATACCCTGACACAGGCAGCGGCGGTGCGGCGCTGGCATCCGCTTGCCCCGCGCGCGCCCCGGTCCGTCCAGGTTGCCGCGCTGGGTCACGGGACGATGGGGCGCGCCGTGGTGCGGGCGCTTTCCATCCTTGGCTTCGGTGTTCGCGTGGCATGTCGCACCCTGCCCGAGGCGCCCATGCCGGGCATTACCTACCACACGGGGCCCGCTGCCATTTCCGACGCGGCACAGGGCGCGGATTACCTGGTCAACGTCCTGCCACTCACCCACGAGACCAGGGATGTTCTGAACGCTGCGGTGTTCGCCAGGCTGAAGCCGGGCGCCTGGCTGGTGCAGATCGGCCGCGGCGAGCACCTGGTCGAGGCTGATTTGATCACCGCCCTCGAAGCCGGCCATCTTGCCGGGGCGTCATTGGATGTGTTCCGGCAAGAACCCTTGCCGCCGGACCATGTCTTTTGGGGCAATCCCAAACTTCGCATCACGCCCCATGTCGCAAGCATTTCGCAAACCGGTGTCGTGGCCGAACAGGTGGTCGAAACAATGCGCGCGTTGCGTGATGGCGGGCCGATGCGATATTGCATCGACCGGGCCAGGGGGTACTGAATGAGCAGGGGACTCGGCTTTCTGAGACCGGCGGATCGACGTCGAACGGGTGCACGCGATGTCACCATGCCGGGGCAGGACCTGCCCGACGCCCCGCGCATCGCTCACCCGCTTGGGCGGAGCAAATCCGTCGGCATTCATTTCAGCGCGGGCGCACCGGCGCTGTGGTCCGAACCCCTGGCGCCCGCGGTAAAGCTGCCTCAGACGTCGCCCCCATCTGCAGGGATCGACATGCCCTTGCTGAATACAGATCGTTCCAAGGGGCAGACTCGCCCGCCCGCACCCCAAGGGCGCCGTGGCACTGGACTCTTTTGCGCACCCGCACGAATGTCGCCCTGCAAATGCGTATTGCGGCACAGTTGGCCAACGTGATCGATCCCGCCCTTGAATACGGACCTGACCTGCGAAAGAGGACCCACACCATGACACAAATCCGGAAAACGGTCAGCATGTCTCCCGAAGAACAACAAACCCGCGAGGAGCTAGCGGCCTGCTATCGCCTCGCCGCTCTGCACAGGTTCACCGACCTGATCTATACCCACATCACCGCCCGCGTGCCTGGCGAAGATGGTACGTTCCTGATCAATCCCTACGGCTGGAGGTGGGAGGAGATCACGGCCTCTTCTCTGGTCAAGATCGACGTTGATGGCAACAAGGTCGACGGCAGCCCGCACCGGGTGAATCCCGCAGGCTTCACGATCCATTCCGCCGTGCACATGAACCGCCACGATGCCGCCTGGATCATGCACACGCACACCCGTGCGGGTGTGGCCGTATCCTGCATGGAACAGGGGTTGCTGCCGCTGAACCAGATATCACTGCAATTTCATAATCGCGTTGGATACCATGACTTCGAGGGCATCGCGCTGGACCTGGCTGAACGCGAACGGATCGTTGCGGATTTCGGCACGCACCCGGTTCTTATCCTTCGCAACCATGGCCTGATTGCCACGGGCCGCAGCGCGGCCGAGATGTTCAACAACATGTTCTATCTCGAAAGAGCCTGTGAGATCCAGATTGCCGCAACCTCTTCGGGCCAGCCATTGCGGTTGGTCGAAGACGACATCGCGCAGCGTGTGCATGGCCAATATGTGCAGATGAACGAAGATGATGGCGATCTGGAACTGGAATGGCAGGCCCATTTGCGCTCCATCGCTGGGTTGGGCGCAGATTATCGCGACTGAGACCGCTTGGTTCAGTCCGCCAGCTTGACGGCGTTGCGTCCGGCAGCCTTCGCGGCATACAGCGCGCGATCTGCCATGCCGACGATTTTTGGCGGCGTGTTCAGCGGTCCGTAAATTGCGACGCCTATGCTGACGGTGATGCTGAGCTGCTGACCATTCGACAGGAACACGCCGTTGTCTGCTATCGTCTGGCGCACCCGTTCGGCCGCCGGAAATGCAGCCTCGGCACGCAGGCCCGGAAGGATCATCGCAAATTCCTCGCCGCCATAGCGGAAGGTGCTGTCATCTTCTCTTGCTGCGGATTTCATGGATGCCGCGATCTGGCGTAGCGCGTCGTCGCCTGCCAGGTGTCCATTGCTGTCGTTGAACCGCTTGAAGTGATCGATGTCGATCAACAGCAGTGCGAAGACCTGGTTTTCGGAAATGGCGGCCTCGATTTGCTGTGCAAGGATGCGGTCGAATTCCCGCCGGTTCGACAAACCTGTAAGACCGTCCGTGCGGGCCGCGGCAGACAATTCGTTTTCTTGTCGGATGATCTGCTTTGTCATGACGTTGAAGGCATTTGCGACGGCCGCCAGTTCGGGGGGGACCTGAACATCGATCTCGCGCTCGCGATCTCCCGCTGCGATGCGCATCGCGCCGGCCACCAACTCGTCGGTGCTGCTGATCAACGCGCGGTCGATGATATAAATTCCGGCTCCGATCAGCAGGACCGACATGATGGCCGCCGCCGTCGCCAGGATTTCCAGTTGTCGCATCGCGCTCAGCGCCGCCACGTGGCTCGCTTCGTTCTCAAGACGGATCGCTTCGGCCATGGTTTCCAGGCGCTTGCCGACTTCGGCGATTGCACTTTCAAAGCGGTGCAGGGCAGGGTCGGCCAGTGCGGCCTCGCCGGCCTCGACGTCTCCGGCGGCGCTCAGTAGCGCCGACCATTGCTCTTCGACGCCGTCCAGGATCGGGCGATACCGACCATGATCGCTGACCAGGGCTTCCAATGCGCTCAGCTGGGTTGCGACCTCCCGCTCGGTTGCCTCGAAACGGGCACGGTAGGCCTCGTTCCCGTCATTGGCAAAGTCGTTTACCGCTTCGGAAATATCCCATAACTCGCCCTGAACCCGCTCGATCGGCAGCAAAAGGCGATGTTGCGTGTTCAGAACTTCCCTAAACGGCTCGGCGATCTGAGTGTGATATTGCAGGTAACCATAGACCGCCACTGCAGCCAGCGGAAACAGTGCAATCGACATGCCCACACTCAGCCAGATCCTGAGGGAAAAGCTCCTCAGCCAGTGTATGACGCTTGTCAGGGGACCAGTGTGTTGCATATCGGGCTTCGCTTTTCAAAAAGTCGGATCCGACAGGGATCTTCCGGCAAATAAGCAAGGGTCCCCCATTCGTCCATGAGTTTCATCAATAAAGGCTCACGGCGCCAGGCAGTTTACCCGACGCCGCTGCGAATTTCCAAAACTGTCTTTGACCGTGTGCGGCATGTCACAGGGCTGCGGTGGCCTTAAAGGCGACCTCGCCAAGCAATGACGGGGCAGCCCTTAAATCAGGCTTCTGCGACGCCCAGATAACGGTCGGTCAGCGCCGGATGGGCCCGCCATTCGGCAACATGTCCCTGCCATGCCAGCATGCCGCGCTCCAGAACGATCACCTGGTCGGAAAACTCCAACGCGCTGGCAACCCGCTGCTCGACCAGCAGGATGGTCATGTGCCCCTCGGCCTTTAGCTGCGAAAGACCGGACATCAGCTCTTGGCAGATCACCGGCGCCAGACCTTCCAGCGGCTCGTCCAGCAACAGGATCGAGGGTTGCCCCAACAGACTGCGGGCTGTTGCCAGCATCTGCTGTTCACCGCCGGACAATTGCCCGCCCATGTTGCGTCGTCGTTCCGCAAGGCGGGGAAACAGGGCATAGGCTTCGTCCAGGGCACTGCGCGGCCGATCCTTGAGGCCGACAAACAGGTTTTCCTCGACCGTGAGCGTCGGAAAGATATCCCGTTTCTGCGGCACGTAGGCCATTCCTAGGTGGGCGCGCTGCCAGGTTGGCATTCGGGTGATGTCGGCCCCGTCCAGCGTGATGGCTCCGGCATGGTGCCGTGTCAGACCCATCAGGCTGGCCATCAAGGTTGTCTTGCCCATGCCGTTGCGGCCCAGGATCGCCGCACAGCTACCCGGTGCGATTTCGAATCCGATATCCTCCAGAACCACGGTCGGGCCATAGCCGGCGCGCAGGCCGGAAACGGAAAGGGATGATGCTTTCATGGCGCTCACTCTCCCAGGTAGGCGCTGCGCACCTGTTCGTTATGGCTGATTTCGGCCGGCGTGCCGGTGGCGATGATCTGCCCGGCGGCCAGCACGACGATCTGTTCGGCAAAGCGGCGGACCAGGTCCATGTCATGATCGATCATGATCACGGCCAGATCGTCCGGCAACGAATCCAGCGCGCTCAGGACCAGGTCCATGCCGTCCCGCGGGATGCCCGCGGCGGGTTCGTCCAGCAACAGCACCTTGGGTTTCATCGCCAGGGCAATGGCGATCTCGACAAGCCGCTGTTGGCCATAGGCAATCTCGTCCACGCGCCGGTTGCGCAAGGGGCCCAGGCCCAGGCTTTCAATCAATGCCGTGCCCTCGGCCTCGGTGGCCCGGTCCGAGGTCATTGCCCGCCACACACCGCCCATCCGGTGATTTCGGGCGCGGATCGCAAAGGAAAGATGTTCGGCAATCGTCATGTCCTGAAACAGCCGCGTCACCTGGAAACTGCGGATCATGCCGCGGTGCACGCGCGTGGCAGGCGAATGTGACGTCACATCCTCGCCCATCAGGAAAACTTGGCCCCGTGTCGGATTCAGCAACCCGCTGATCAGGTTGATCAAGGTGGTCTTTCCGGCGCCGTTGGGCCCGATCAGCGCGGTGCGGGCGCCTACGGGCAGGGTCAGGCTGACGTCATCCGTCACCTTCAGCCCGCCAAAGTTCATGCTAAGATGTTTCAACTCGAGCGCGTGGGTCATGAGCGCGATCCTCCCTTTGCCGAGGCGCGCTTGCGCAGATATTCGCTAACCGATCCGTACAGACCGCGTGGGGCAAACAACACCACCGCCACCAGCAGCGCACCCATGATGGCGAGCCAGTGAAACGGGTTGGCCGCCGAAATCATATGTTCCAGCCACATGTAGACAAAGGTGCCCGCCACGGCGCCAAAAATAGACCCGGTGCCTCCGACGATGAGCATCACCAGTGATTCCGCCGACAGGGTAAAGCTGATGCTGTCCAGCCCGACAACCTGGGTCGACAGTGCCATCATCGCTCCGCCGAGCCCCGCGATGGTGCCAGAAATAACATACATCTTCAAAGCCGCAGGATAGGCCGCAAGGCCAAGGGCGGAGACACGCACCCTGTCCTGACGCAAACCGCGCACCAACATGCCGAAGGGGGAATAAATCAGCCGACGGGCACAGATGACCACACCGATCAAGATTACCACCGATAGCCAATAGGCCGTGACCCCCCACAGATCAAATTCGAACCGTCCGAACAGCGGATCGACGAAGATCCCCGTCAGCCCGTCACTGCCCCCGGTGATCGTAGATGCCTTGTTGACCAGTTCATGCGCCAGTTGCACCAGTGCGATGGACAGGACCAGTTGCGGCAGGCCGTGTGTGCGCAGGATGATCGCGCCGGTGAACAGACCGGCAATCCCGCCGCCCGCCAGTCCGATCAACAGCAGTGTGACGGGTTCCGTTACGCCGTTTGACGCGGCAATCCCGGCTGCATAGGCACCCGCGCCGAACAGGGCGCTATGCCCAAGGGTGGCAACGCCGCCGATCCCCGTCACTAGGTCCAGCGAGATTACCAGCAGCATCGTGGCGATCATCCCTGCCAGGAACGAAAGGTTGTCGGGAAAGATGCGGAACATCGCAAAGGCTATCACCGCGATGATCGCGACGCCGATGGCATCCTTGCGCAGATAGGCAGCAGCAGAGGTGTGTGTCGAACCGGGCATCAGGCGCGCCTCCCCATAAGACCGTTTGGAAGGACCATGATGATCACGATGACCACCGAGTAGAAAAAGAACGCGCCATAGGACGGCAGGTAATAGCGTGCCGCGGTGTCGACGCTGCCCAGGATCAGGCTGGCCACCAGAACGCCGATGATTGATCCCGATCCGCCGACGCAGACCACGACCAGGATGGTGACGAGGTAGGTCAGCGCGTAATAGGGTTCGATCGGCAGCAGCTCGGCCCCGATGATCCCGCCGAAGGCCGCCAGTGCGGTGGCCAGGGCAAAAGCGATCGAATACACCCGGTTCGTCGGCACCCCTAGGGCCGATGCCATCTCGGAATTGTCGACCGTGGCGCGCAGTCGCACACCGAATCCCGTGCGCTCGATCAGCAGCCACAGTCCGAAGGCGACGACCGCGCCGCAGAAAATCACGAACAGGCGATTATAGCTTATCGCGCGAAACCCGAGGTCTGCCGACTGGCGCAGGGTATCCGGCAGGGCGATGGTCTTCAGCGTCGGGCCGAACAGAAAGTTCGCACCCCCGATGATGACGAAGGTCAACCCGATGGTCAGCAGGATCTGGGCCATTTCGGAGCTGCCGTAAATGCGCCGGTACAACAGCCGTTCGAGCGGCAGCCCGATCACGACGGTGCCCGCGACCCCGGCCAGAATGGCAATGACATATGGCAGACCCAGCGAGGTGCCGATATACGCAGCGATATAGCCGCCGATCATTGCAAAGGCGCCATGCGCCAGATTGATCACCCGCATCAGCCCCAGGGACAGGGATAATCCCACGGAAATGATGAACAGGATCATCGCATAGGCTAGGGCATCCATGCCCAGGCTCAGGACAGTCGTCATGCGGCTCGCTTTCGTTTCTTCTGCTTGCTTCAGGGAAAGTGGTCACGAATGTGCGCGATAATCAACCAAAATACGCTATATTTGACCGACGGCTTATAAAATGTGCATAGCAGTCAAATGATTTGCATTGAATTTAGTGATTGGTATATTCCTTATTGAGCGAATATCGCACAAAAGTTCACAACAGCGGGTTCACCGCGATACCCCTCCCAGCAACCAACAGGAAACAGCAATGAGAACAATCACAGCCCTCGCTTTGATCCTGGCCTCTGGCCTCGCCACTTCCGCAACTGCAGACACCATCAAGGTTGGTGTGATCGGTCCGTTGTCCGGTCCCTTCTCGATTTTCGGGCAGAACTTTCAGTGGGGTATCGAAGCATATCAGCGCGAGGCAGGGACCACCGTCGGTGATGACACCGTGGAATTCGTCTATCGGGACCTGCCCGGCGTCGATCCGGCCAAGGCGCGCGCCCTTGCGCAGGAATTGGTGGTCAAGGACAAGGTGCAATACCTGGCCGGCGCCTATTTCACACCGAACGCCATGGCGATGACCCCGATCCTCGCCTCGGCCAAGACGCCTCTGATCGTGCTGAACGCCGCAACCTCTTCGATCACCGAAGCCAGCCCCCTCGTCGTGCGCACGTCTTTCACGATGTGGCAAAACTCGGTTCCTGCCGCGACGGCGGCCAAGGCCGATGGCTTTGAAAAGGTCATCACCATCGTCAGCGACTATGGCCCCGGCATCGACGCCGAAACGGCCTTTGGCAAGACCTTCACGGAGGCAGGTGGCGAAATCGTCGAGTCCCTGCGCCTGCCGCTGTCCACCAACGATTTCAACCCGATCATGCAGCGGGTCAAGGATTCCGGCGCGGACGGTATCTTTGTCTTTCTGCCCGGTGGCCCGCCGACCCTGGGCTTCATGAAATCCTACCTGGGCAATGGCCTGAACGATCAGGGCATCAAGATCATCTCGACCGGTGATGTGATGACCGAGCCGGATCTTCCCGCCGTTGGCGATGTCGGGCTGGGCGTCAAGACGACCTACCACTATTCCACCGCCCATGACTCGCCCGAGAACAAGGCGTTCCTGGCCGCGATCGATGCTGTTGGCGGTGACCTGGGCGAAACCACGATGGCCGCAGTGGCGGCCTACGATGGTGCAAAGGTCATTTACGACATGATCGCCGCGACCGGTGGCAAGCGTGATCCCGAAGCCGCCGTCAAGGCGATCGAGGGCGAAGCCTGGGAAAGCCCGCGTGGCCCCGTCAGCATCGATGCCAAGACGCACCACATCACGCAGAACGTCTATCTGCGGGAAATGCAAAAGGTCGATGGCAAGTACCAGAACACTGAAATCGGTGTTTTCGAGGCACAGCCCGACTGGGGTCTCGTCAGCAAGTAAGGGCTGATCGACAAGCCCCACCAACTGTCCGGAGGATTCGCGATGTCTCACCTTTTATACAATGCGCGCATCCACCGGACCGCCTTTGATGATGATCCGGCCGACGCCATCCTGATCCGGGATGGCGTCGTTGCCTGGGTCGGAACGCGGGCCGAGGCCCCCGCCGCCGATACCGCGACCGACCTGAACGGGCGCAGCGTGCTGCCGGGGTTGACCGATGCCCATGTCCACCTGTTCGCGCTGGCACTCTCGCGCCTGCAAATTTCCTTTGCACGTCAGCCGGTGTCCTCGATTGAAGAGCTTGTCACGCTCCTGCAAGGCGCACCGGGTGAATGGATCCAGGCCAGTGACCTGATGGAGGATCGCCTGGTCGAGGGGCGCCTGCCGACAGCCGCCGACCTCGACCTTTCCTTTCCTGACCGCCCGGTCCTGCTGCGTCGCTATTGTGGCCATGTTGCCGTGCTGAACACGGCCGCCATGCAGGCGCTTGGCCTTGCTGCGGACATGCCCGACCCCGCATCGGGTGTCTTTCACCGCGACGCCGAGGGCCGATTGACCGGCATCGCCGAAGAAACCGCTGCCGAATGGGTCTTTGCCCGCGCGCCGGCACCCTCAGATGCGGAATTGGCGCAGGGTATCCTGGATGTCATGCACGAATGTCTTTCCTTCGGGTTGACCGCCCTGACCGAAGCGGCCGTCGGGTTTTCCATCGGCTATGACCGTGAGGCATCCGTCTGGGCGCATCTGCGCGCCCATCACGAGATTCCCGTTCGGATGGGTTTCATGTTGCAACTGGATCCGGAACAGGCGGCGCATCGCGGCCTGCTTCCCGCGCCTTCGGCGGACTGGTCGGTCGAGACACTGAAATACTTTGCCGATGGTATCATCGGCGGGCGCAGCGGGGCGCTCAGTGAACCCTACGACGATACCGGTGGCCTCGGGGTTCTGATGCAACCAACTGACGCTTTGGAGGACAGCTTTGCCCGCACCCATGCCGATGGCTGGCGTATCGCCGTTCATGCTACTGGCGACCGGGGCATTGCGCGCGTGACTACCGCCATCGCCGCGGCGCAGGGTGAAAACCGTGATCGCCGCCATCGCATCGAACATTGCTTCGTTCCCCCCGACGGCCTGTTCGATGAGCTGGCTGAGCAAGGTATCGTCACGGTGACGCAGCCGGGGTTCCTGCATCGCATGGGGGGCTCTATCGCGCGGGGGCTGGGTGCGCGCGCGCAGCGCGCCTATCCCGCAGCCAGCATTTTGCGGGCAGGGGCGGCATTGGCCTTCAGCTCCGATGCGCCAACCGGGCCACTGTCGCCTTGGGACGGAATGCAGGCTGCCATGACGCGCACGGGCCACCACGGTGGCCAGATCGGCGCAGCCGAGGCGGTTTCTTTCGCGCAAGCCCTCGATGCCTATATTGCCGGCGGTGCCTATGCGATGCGGCAGGAGGATATGCGCGGCACCCTTGCCCCCGGCATGGCCGCCGACCTGGTGGTGCTGCGTGACGATCCTTTCGCCCTTGCCCCCGACGACCTGCCGGGACTGCGCGCAGACCTTTGCATGGTGGCGGGTCAGGTCACCCATCGCGCCGGCCCAGCCTAGGAACTGGAAAACATCCGCGAACGGCCCAATTCCTGCGCGACTTGTTGCAGCAGGCTGATTGTTTGCAGCCGGTCATCTTCGCTGCGGATGCTCAGGGTGGATTTCGACGTGCCGACAACCGCTTTCAGGGTGTGCAGCCCGCCAACCGGAACGGCAAACCCTGTCACGCCCGGTTCGAATTCGTTCTCGACGATGGTATAGCCAAGCGTCCGGCACTGATTGGTGCGGCGCAAGATTTCGTCAGGGTCCATCGTCGTTTCGGGGGTGTATTGCTCGAACGTGGTGTTGCGGATCGTTTCCTCGCTCCAGTCCGGCGGGGCGAAGGCCAGGATCATCCGCCCGATCGCTGTGTGCAACAGGGGCAAGCGACTGCCCACGGTGAAACCGAAGGATACCGCGTCTTCCTGTACGGTCGACTGCGCCACGTAGACGGCGGAATTGCCATCCGGGATCGCCAACGACACGGTTTGCCCGATCCGCCCCGAATAGCGGTTCAGCAGCGGTTGGATGTGGGTTCCGAACTGGTTGCCACGAAGGAAGCTGCCCGCCAGGATCAGCACTTGCGGCGACAGCGAAAAATGCCGACCGTCCTTTTCCGCATAACCGAGGTACACCAGCGTCAGCGTCAGCCGCCGAACCGAGGCGCGGTCCAGCTTGGTGATCTGCGCGATCTCGGCCAGCGTCAGGCGGGTGTGGGTATCGTCAAACGCCTTCAGCACGGCCATTCCCTTGACGAAGGTCGAAGAGATATCCCTGTCCGCGAATGCAGGCTTGGGTTGTGCCGAATTGGTGTTCACTAGGCGCTCCGGTTTGTCGATCCAGTTTCAAATGACACAATTCAGGACTCTCGCAAGTCAAAAGCCCGGCCGTTCGACGCATTTACTATAATGACGCTTGATAACATACCATTTGTGCGTTATTCAACCACAAGGGCAAATCTGCGTCTTTGACCGGTGTCTCGCACCGATCTCGCCGTTTACTCCCACGCCCTGCCAGCAATGAGGCCAGCATGTCGGATTCAACGATGCTCCATCTTCAGCCCGAGGGCGATGCCAGCTGTCAGGCGGATCAATCCCGTGCATTGCGCCCCGTCAGGAGGGTGCGATGAACGGCAACGGTGCGATCATCGTCGGGGCGTCTCATGCCGGGGTGCAGGCGGCTCAGTCCCTGCGCCAGATGGGCTATGCCGCCCCGATCACTCTCATTTCGGACGAATCCGGGCTTCCCTATCATCGGCCGCCGCTGTCCAAGGGGTATATTTCGGCGCCCGACGCCGGACCGACCCTGCTGCGCCCCGAAAGCTTCTTCTCGGCAAGCGACGTCACCCTGTTGCAGGGGGTGCCTGCCACCGCGCTGGACCGCGCAGCCAGGACCTTGCAAGTGGGAACGCGGGTGCTCGGCTACGATCACCTGATCCTCGCCACCGGGGCCCGTGCCCGCCAACTGCCCGACATCGCATTTCCCAATGTGCACACCCTGCGCAATGCCGCGGACGCCGTCGCACTGGCGGCAGCACTGCCTGTCGCGAAAAACCTCGTGGTGATCGGTGGCGGGTTCATCGGGCTGGAGGTCGCGGCGACGGCTGCCAAGCTCGGCCTGTCCGTCACGGTGGTCGAGGCGCAGCAGCGCATCCTTGCCCGGGTCCTGCCCGAAGCGGTCTCTGCGCATATCGCCCGACAGCACCAGCAGGCCGGAACGCGCCTGCTGACGGGTGTCACCCTGAGATCGATCACCGGGTCCGATGGCCGCGCCGATACGGTCACGCTGTCCGATGGCGCGACCCTTGCCGCCGACCTGATCCTTGTCGGGATCGGCAGCGAGCCGAATACCGCGCTTGCGATGCAGGCGGGTCTCAGCCTCCTCGGTGGGGGAATCCTTGTCGATGAAAGCCTGCGCACGTCGGATCCGGCGATCTACGCCATCGGCGACTGCGCGACGTTTCCCAGCCCCTTTTCACCGACCCCCGTGCGCCTTGAATCGGTTCAGAACGCCGTGGATCAGGCGAAATGCGTTGCAGGCCAGATCACCGGATCGCCTGCGCCGTATTTCGCCGTGCCGTGGTTCTGGACCGAACAGTTCGACATGCGCATCCAGATGGCCGGGCTGCCCTGCGAGGGGGGCCGGCAATTGCTGCGGGGCACCCCGGAGACCGGCAGCTTCAGCGTGCTGCACATGATGCAGGATCAGCTGGTCGCCGCATATTCCGTCAACGCCGCAGCGGATCACATCGCTGCACGCAAACTCATCCCCTCGGGTATCCGCATCGACCCCGACCGGGCATGTGACCCGGCCCACCCCCTGAAACTTTGCCTGACCGACGGCGCCGCCGTTTCGGCCTGACCCCAGCCGCCCTTTCAAGGAGACCCCCATGATCAGCCAGGAACTCAACGATACGCTGACGAAATCCGGCCCCGGCACCGACGCCGGCGAGGTGATGCGCCGCTACTGGCAACCTGCCGCGCTGACCGATGAACTGGCCGGTAACCGCCCCGTCGTTCCCGTGAAGCTGCTTGGCGAAGACCTGGTCCTGTTCCGCGACAGCGACGGCGAACTTGGCCTGATCGCACGCGGCTGTCCGCACCGTGGCGCCGATCTGTGCTATGGGCGGCTTGAGGATAACGGCCTGCGATGCCCCTTCCACGGCTGGCACTTCAATCGCAACGGCCAGTGCGTCGAACAACCCGGCGAACCCGAAGGTTCGCGGATGCACGAACGCATCCAGACGACCTCTTACCCCGTCGTCGAAAAAAATGGCATCATCTTTGCCTACATGGGGCCGGGTGAACCACCCGCCTTTCCGAACTTCGACTGTTTCCGCGCCCCGGAGAGCCATGTCTTCGCCTTCAAGGGTCTTTGGGAATGCAACTGGCTGCAAGCGATGGAGGTCGGCATCGACCCCGCCCACGCCAGCTTCCTTCACCGTTTCCTGCAGGACGAAGACCCCGCTGACAGCTATGGCAAACAGTTCCGCGACAAGGCAGCAGATACCAACATCCCCATGACCAAGCTGCTGCGCGACTATCCCCGTCCCGACATCACGGTCGAGGAAACCGATTACGGCATGCGGATCATCGCGCTGCGGCATATGGAGGACGGCAAGACCCACGTCCGCATCACCAACCAGATCTTCCCCGAGGCGATCTCGATCCCGATGAGCCGCGAAATGATCATCACGCAGTGGCATGTGCCGGTCGATGACGAAAACTGCTACTGGTATTCGATGTTCACCAGCTTCGACAAACCCGTCGACAAGGAAAAGATGCGCGATCAGCGTCTCAAGGAACACCGCTTGCCCGACTACGCCCCGATCAAGAACAAGCGCAACGACTATGGCTTTGACCCCGAAGAACAAAGCCGGGAAACCTATACCGGCATGGGCCTTGATATCAATGTGCACGATCAATGGGCCGTCGAAAGTCCGGGCCCGATTTTCGACCGCACGAAAGAGCATCTGGGCAAGACGGATGTTGCCATCATCAAGTACCGGCGCATGATGCGGGCGGCGATCGACAGCCTCAAGAACGGCAACACGGACGCGCTGCCGATGTGCAACGGTGTCGATGTCGGTACGATCTACGGCCCGATCTCGAACGACACGATCGGCACGCGCGACACCTGGCAAGACGCCTTCACCGCCAGCGATACGGAACGGCGCGCGGCGTGCACCGGCTGGAACGCCAAGGTCTGATCGCCCTGAAATACTTCGCCGGTGGCCGCACGGCCCCGGCGTCACGCCACCGGAAAGGGCAGCATGACCGAGTTGGAACAAAAGATCGCCGCCGGAGCACTGGCGCGCAAGGGCCTGCTGAAGGGCGACGCGGTCCCTGCCGCCGCCGCGCTGGTCGAACGGGTGCTAAGCTCGGACCTGGAAACGATCCGGGTGCTGTTCGCGGATCAGCACGGCATCCTGCGCGGCAAGACCATCGTGGCCGAGGCCATTGCCTCGATCTTCACCTCCGGCATCGCCGCGCCTTCGACGCTGCTGCTCAAGGACACCGCGCATAAGACTGTCTTTCCCGTATGGTCCGCCGATACCGATATCGCCGGTGGCATGACCGGCGCGGGCGACATCCTGATGCTGCCCGACCCCAGCACGTTCCGCATCCTGCCGTGGTCGCCCAAATCTGCGTGGATCTTCTGCGATCCGCATCTGAAATCCGGCGCGGGCATAGATTTTTCCCCCCGTGACGTGCTCAAGAACGCGATTGCCAAACTGGCTGAGCGGAACATGCAGCTGGTCGTCGGGCTCGAAGTTGAATTCCAGGTCTACGAACTTGTCACCTCCCGGCTTGACCATGCCGACGCCACCATGCCCGGCCTGCCACCCAAAACCCGTAACCTGACGCAGGGCTACCAGTTTCTGACCGAACAGCATTATGATCTGCTCGAACCGATCATGGATGATCTGCGCCGCACCTGTCAGGCGATGGATCTGCCCGTCCGCTCAATGGAGGTCGAGATGGGGCCGAGCCAGTTCGAATTCACCTTCGATCCGGCCGACCCGCTGACCCATGCCGACAACATGATGATGTTCCGCGCCATGGCAAAGGAAGTCTGCGCCCGCCGGGGCCTGCATGCGACCTTCATGTGCAAGCCCGCCGTGGCCAATGCCGCCGCCAGCGGGTGGCATCTGCACCAATCGCTTCTCAGCACGACGACCGGCGAAAACCTCATGATCCCCGGCGATGACGGCACCATCACCGAAACTGCCAGCAGTTGGATCGCCGGTTTGCTGGAACATGCCCAAGCGTCCTGCCTGCTGACCACGCCCACCGTGAACGGCTACAAACGCTACCGTCCGCATCAGCTGGCCCCCGACCGTATCCAGTGGGGCCGCGACAACCGCGGCGCGATGATCCGCGCGCTGATGGAACCGGGCGACCCGGCCTCGCGCATCGAAAACCGCGTGGCCGAGACGACGGCGAACCCGTACTACTTCTTTGCCAGCCAGATCCTGTCGGGCCTCGACGGCATCACCCGCGCGCTGCGTGCGCCCGATGCCGCGGAAACGCCCTATGACGGGGACGCGACGAAATTGCCCGAAAGCCTGCTCAGCGCCATCCAGTTTTTTGAGCGTTCCGATTTCTACCGTTCGGCCCTTGGCGATACCTTTGTCGACTACCTCGCCCATATCCGGCGCGCCGAATGGGACCGTTACCACCTGACGATATCGGAATGGGAACAGGCCGAATACTTCGGGATCTACTGACATGCCGCATTTCGTCATCGAGCAGGGCAACGCGCTGCTGACCCCACAGGATCGCGCCGACGCCCTGCGCCTCGCGGGTCAGATCGGCGCCGATTGCGGTTTCATCGCGGCCGAGGATATCAAGCTGCGGATACTCGACGTCACGGACTTCCTGATGCTCGACGGTCGCGAAGGCTTTCTTCACCTCAGCATTCATATGCTGGCCGGGCGCTCCTGCGCGCAAAAGGAAACCCTGACCATCGCCCTGCGCGACGCCTTTTCCGCGCGCTTTCCCGGTGTCGACAGCCTCAGCTTCGCCTGTGTCGACATGGACCCCGTTTCCTACAAGAAACACCTGCGTACCTGACATCCCTTGTTGCTGACCCAGTGATCATGCAGAAATGTTATCCATGATCACCCACCGACAAATTGCCGCCTTTCAAGAGGTCATGCGCAACGGCAGCCTGACGGCGGCGGCGGAATACCTGAATATTTCGCAGCCCGGCGTCAGCCGGTTGATCCGCGATCTGGAACATAACATCGGGTTCGCCCTGTTCACCCGGCATGGCGCGCGGATCGTGCCGACGACCGCCGCCCATGACTTCTGGGAGGTGGTTGAGCGAAGCTTTCTCGGGCTCGATTACCTGTGGAATACCGCGCAGCGTATCAAGGCAGGCGGCAACACGACGCTGTCCGTCGCCGCCGCGCCGGTCTTTGCGACTTCCCTCGTTCCCGATGCGGTGGAAACGGTGATACGGCAAAGCCCCCCGGACGAGGTCAGCATGATCAACATCACCACCCTGCCGGTGGTGCGTCAGGTGGCGCTGCGGCAGGCCGATCTGGGCGTGAACCTGCTGACGCATCATCAGCACGAAGTCGACCTGATCCAATCCTATTCCGTGCCCTTCTACGTCATCGCACCTGCGGGCCATGACCTTGCCGCGCTCGACCGTGTCGGGTTGGGTGACCTGGCGGGCCAGGCCTGCATCGGCTACGACGACAATACCATCTCGGGGCAGATCCAGAACCGCTGGTTCTCGACCATGCGCCAGGGTCCGCGCCTGGTGATGAAATGTTACCTCGGCAGCATCATTCGCGCTCTTGTCGCCAAGGGGTTGGGCGTCGCGGTGGTCGATCCCTGGACCGCGCGCACCCATGCCACGCAGGGTGGCATTCATCGCCCCCTCGATCTGGACGAGGCGCTGCGCGTGTCGCTGGTCAAACCACTGGGCGCGCAACTGCCCGTCACCGGCCAGGCGCTGGTGGCGGCAATCGATCACCATATCCGCCTGGTCAAGGCGGGGGTCTAGTAGCCCTTGGTCAGGTCCACCTGCCAGCGCAGGGGCTGTCCGTCACGATGACGGGCCAGGTTCTCCCGCACGTTTTCCGCCGCCGTGACCGGGTCGATATGGCCAGCCACGTGCGGTGTGATCAGGGTGCGGGGCAGGTGCCAGCGGGGATCTTCCGGGGGCAACGGCTCGGTGTCGAAAACATCCAGGACAGCGTTCTTCAGATGCCCGCTGCGCAGCGCGGCGCCCAGTGCGGCATCGTCACAATGACGGCCCCGACCGGCGTGGACCAGGCTGGAACCGGGTTTCATCGCGGCAAAGAAATCCGCGTCCATCAACCGCTCGGTTTCGGGTGTCAGGGGCAGCAGGCAGACGACGATGTCGCAGTCCCCCAGCATCTGTCGCAACCCCTGCGCGCCAGTCAGACAGCGGATGCCCTCCAGCGACTTGGAACTGCGCGCCCAACCCGATACGGCAAAGCCGACCCGGCACAGGGCCTCTGCGGCGCGGCGTCCGATATCGCCCAGCCCCAGCACCCCGACATGGGTGTCGCTGACCAGCCGAGAGGGCAGGGCACGCCATTCGCCCTGTCGCTGCGCCGCGCCGTGTTCGGGAAGATTGCGCAGGCAGGCCAGGGCGCCGGTCATAACGAAATCGACCACCCGCTGCGTGTTTCCGGGATCCTGCATTCGGATCAACGTGACATGCGACGGCAGATCGGTGAACTGGTCCACCCCCGCGCTGACCGAAAACACCACCTCGAGCGCGGGATAATCCGACCAGTCCGCCATCGGCAGCCAGGTAAAGATGTAACGCACCTGAGACGCGGCAAAGCTGTCCTGCGGCGTCACGAACGTCAGATCGGGAAAGCCGCTCTCGACCATTTCGCGGAACACAGCCTCGCGCTCCGCGTCTTTCGAGTTGAAATAAAACATCATTTTCTGCTCCGCCGCGCCATGTCCCGTTCGTCCAGCCAGCGATAATAGCGGGTCATCGCCATCACCCCAAGGGGGGCAAGACGACGCAGCGCCACCTTGTCGAACGGCAGATCGTCAAAAGGTGTCTCGCCGCCGGCCTCGCCCAGGATCTTGCGGGCCAGCTTGCTGGCGAAATAGACCGATCGGGTCACGCCGGACCCGCAATACCCGCCCAGGTACCATATGCCGTCGATGGCGCCGATATGGGGGGCGTGATCCATCGTGTAGGCGATCTTGCCGTGCCAGATGTGCTCGTAATCCTGCGGTGTCAGCTCGGGAAAGATCCGGCTGACCATCGCGGCCACCTTTTCACGCTGCGCCGGCAGGGCCAGCCCCTCGCGGCACATGCGCCCGCCAAAGATGAATCGTCGTCCGTCGGGCGAGGGGCGATACCACAGAAAGACACGTCCGGTTTCGCCATGCATCGTCAGCTGGGGTGACATGGCCCGAATGCGCGCCGCGCCGAGGTCTCGGGTCGCGGCCACAGTAACATTGATCGGGATCAGCCGCGCGTTCAGCCCCGGTGTGCGCGCGTCGCTATAGCCGTTGCTGGCCATCACGACCTGCCGCGCGCAATAGCTCTGGCCCGTGCCGGCCTGCAGGCGGAATCCGTCCTGCGTGCGCAGGATGCCGCGTACGGGCGTGTGATCGCGCAGGTGCACGCCCTGTGCCTCGGCCCGCGCCGCCAGGGCATTGGCCAACCGCTTTGGATGCACGCCCCCGTCGCGCGGATAAAACACCCCGCCGACATAGGTGGACGACCCGATGAAGGCCCCCACCTCCGCCCCGGTGACCATGTGAAAGGGCAGCCCGACCTGTGCCTTCAGCCGCTGGCACTCCGCCTCCATCCCGGCAAGGTCCTGCGCCGTGCGCGCGCCGCGAAACCGTCCGCCCAGGCTCAGCCCGCAGTCGATGCCCTCGTCCGCGATGAAGCTCTCGAAATGATCCAGTGCCGACATGCCCGCCTGCATGATGTCGCGCGCCTTGTCGGCGCCGTACTGCCGTGTCAGGCCGGTCATCCCCAGCTTGTGAAAGCTCGGACCGACCATACCGCCATTGCGTCCCGACGCACCGTGGCCCACGGCGCCCTGCTCCAGGATCAGCACCGACGCCCCCCGTTTCGCCAGCTCCAGTCCGCAGGTCAGCCCGGAATAGCCCGCACCGATGATGGCCACGTCGTAATCCGTGACCTCGGGCACCGGCTGCGGCTGATAGGCGGGCACCCCCAGATCCCACAGGATCCCGGACTGCACGTGTGACTGCGGGTTCATCTTGTTCATAAGGTCGGCCCATCTGTTGCCGTTGCACGGCGGGCCGCTGTCCACCAGGGACAGGGCAAGCCGGGAGGGAGGACGGGCCATGCACTGGCCCGCCCGTTTTGTCAGTGAGGGGGCGAAAGGCTCAGACGCTGGTCAGCCGTTCGATTCCATAGGCGCGGTGGATGGCGAACAGCGTCACGATGGCGATCAGCATCTGTATCGTGCTGATGGCCGCGATCGACGGGTCGAACTGGTTTTCCATATAGCTCAGCATCACCACCGGCAGGGTTGAGGTGTGGGCGGTGCCAAAGAAATACGACAACGGCAGGTTATCGAATGAAATCAGCACGGCGAACATCCCGCCCGCAAAGACCCCCGGCATGATCTGTGGCAGGATCACGTGCCGCAGCGTCTGGAACCGGCTGGCCCCAAGCACCGCGCCTGCCTCCTCGTGCGTCACCGGAATGGAGCGGTAGACCGAGATCACGGTGCGCGAGATATAGGGAATCGCGACGATCGAATGCGCGATCAGCAACGACATGAACCCGTTCTGGATCTTCAGCGTCGCCAGAAAGTACAGCAGCGCAAACCCCAGCACGATCCCCGGCATCGACAGCGGCGTCAGCAGGAAATTCGCCACGATCACCGCCAGGCGGCGGCGCGACCGGGCCACCGCGATAGAGGCCGGGATGCCAACCACCGTGCCGACCAGCGTTGCCGCCAACGCCAGTTCGATGCTGGTCGCCAGCGACGACATGAACGGGCCATAGCTGAAGGCGCGTTCGTACCAGCGCAGCGAAAGCCCCGGCATGGGAAAGGCGATGAACGAAGCCGAGGAAAACGACACCACCACTACCACGACCATGGGCAGCAGCAGAAAGGCGACGAACAGCACTGTCCATGCCCCCAGCAGCACCTTGGCGCGGCTATGCGGCTGGCGGCGTTTGCGCCCCTTTTGTGCGATTTGCATGTCGGTGCTCATTTCGCGTTCCTCGTGCTGACCAGTTTCGACTGCATGAACAACCCGATCAGCGCGATCAGCAGCAGCACATTGCCCATGGCGCTGGCAAAGCCGACGTCCTGCGTCAGGTTGAATTGCTGATAGATCAGCAGCGCCAGCGTGGTGACCGACCCGTCGCCCAGCAACAGCATCGCCAGGAAACTGCCGTTGGTCAGCACGAATACCAGGATCGATCCTGTGACCACGCCCTCCAGGCTCATCGGCCAGGTGACGTTGACAAAGGTGCGCACCGGCCCCGCCCCCAGCACCCGCGCCGCTTCCTCCAGCCGCCGGTCGGCACCTTGCAGGACGGCGGTGATCGACAGGACCATGAACGGTGACAACACGTGTGCCAGCGCGATATAGACCGAGATCGGCTTGCGCAGCAGGTCCGTGGGCCGGTCGATCAGCCCCCAGTTCATCAGCCAGACGTTCATCAATCCCTTGCGCGCGAACAGCACTTCCCAGCCGAACGTCCGCATGATGATCGACGTCAGCAGCGGCGCAATCAGGCAAAAGATGATCAGCGTGTTCCAGCGCCCGGCAAAGCGGACCATGAAGAACGCCACCGGATAGCCGATCACGACGCACATCACGGTCACGATCACGCTGACCTTCAGCGTTTCCAGCACGACACCGGCGTAATAGGCGTCGCTCAGCAGCCGCCCGTAGTTGGCGAAATAGGCGACAAGGCTGGTGCCGTCCCCCTCGACGCTGGCCAGTGCGTTGCGCACCAGCGGGGCGGCGAAAAAGACCACCAGAAAGGCGACGGCAGGCAGCGCCCAGACGTCACGCGCCAGCCGATAGGGTCTGTCGGGGCGCTTGGCCTTTCGCGGCAGGGCAGGGGCAGAGGTCTCGCTCATGCCGAACCCTCCGCGATGGCGACGGCCGTGCCCTCGGCCCAGTCCAGGCCAACCGCGCTGCCCGGTGCGGGCAGGTGATCATTGCTCTGGGTATAGGCAAAGACCGGGGCGTCGCGCCCGGCGATATCGACCTCGCAGGCAAAGAAACTGCCGCGAAAGATCACGTCGCGCAGCGTACCCTGCAATGCGCCCGTCGCCGGCGCGACCAGCTTCAGATGTTCGGGGCGCACGGCAATGCTCATCGGATCGGGGCCGTGCGCCTGTCCGTTCGCCACGACGCGCACGGGGGCATTGCCCACCTCCAGCACCACGTTCAGCATTCCGCCCTGCTCGGCGCCCAGGGCGCGCCCGGTGAAAATGTTCGACGTGCCCAGGAATTCGGACACAAAGCGTGACGCGGGGCGCATGTAGATGTCGGTCGGGGTGCCGATCTGGCGCACATGCCCGTCCTTCATCACGGCAACCCGGTCGCTCATCGTCAGGGCTTCTTCCTGGTCGTGCGTCACGAGGATCGTCGTGATGCCGAGGCTGCGCTGGATCTCGCGCAGCTCGAATTGCATCTGCTCGCGCAGGTTCTTGTCCAGCGCACCCAACGGTTCATCCAGCAGCAGGATCTGCGGATTGGTCACCAGCGCCCGCGCCAGCGCGACCCGCTGTTGCTGTCCCCCCGACAGTTGGGCGATGCCACGGTCGCGGAACGCGCTCAGGCGCACACGCTCCAGCATCTCGTCCGCGCGCCTGATCCGTTCGGCCTTGGGCATGTTGCGCATCTTCAGGCCAAAGGCGACGTTTTCCAGCACGCTCATGTGCGGGAACAGGCCGTAGCTCTGGAACATCATGCCCAGCTGGCGCTTGTTCGGGGGAAGCTCGGTGACGTCCGTGCCACCGATCAGCACGTCCCCGTAATCGGGCGTCTCGAACCCCGCGATGATGCGCAGCGTCGTCGTCTTGCCACAACCCGACGGGCCCAGCAGAGAGACAAGCTCTCCGGGGCGCACCGACAGGTCCAGTGGCATCAGCGCCTGCACGTGGCCATAGGATTTCGAGACCCCGCGCAGGTCGAGGGAGATGGGCTGGTTCATGGGTTCATTCCGGTCAATGGAAAGGGGCAGGGCGGACCCACCCGTTTCCGGGCAATGGTCTGCGGCCCCCTGCGTCGGGGGCCGCGATCGTTCGTTCAGCGGATTTCGCGGTTCCAGCGATCCACCCACTCGGGCATCTTGGCCGAGATATCCGCGAACGGCGGGATCACGATGGCGTCCAGATCGGTGATCTGGTCGACGACCGACGCGTCATAGGTGACGTTCTCGTTCGACATGCCATAGCGCATCATGTTGCCATAGCAGGCCTGACCCTCTTCCGAGAGAACGATGTTCATCAGGTCCCAGGCGGAATCGTCGCTGCCCTTGACCTTCTGCACCCAGGTCATCGCCGCGACCGAGCCGGGTTCGGGGTTGATGTATTTCAGGTTCGGGTGGCCATCGTCGATGAATGCCCAGCTGCGCCCATCCCAGTACATGCCCATGTCGACTTCGCCGGACCCGATCTGGTTGATGAAATCGTTGGCGCTGTTCCAGAACATCAGGTTGCCGCTTTCCTTCATCTTCTGGATGTCGGCGAACCCGGCGTCGGTGTCGTCGGTGCTGCCACCGGCCACCTTGCTCAGCATCCAGATGGTCGAGGCAATGCCGCTGGCACCGTAATCCAGGCCGGGTACGGACACGCGCCACTTGCCCTCGATGGTGCCGTCGACGAACTCCTGCCAGCTGGTCGGTGCTTCTTTCACCGTGTCGGAATCATACATCAACCCCATGGCGCCATAGACATAGACCGACCCCATGCCCTTGGTGAATTCCTTGAACTGCGGCGCGACCTCCGCATAGTTCGGCACGCGCGCCTCGTCGATGGGTTCGACGATATCCTGCGCAATGGCTTCGAATGCACCGCTGGACGAAATCATCAGCAGGTCGATCGGGGGCGTTCCGGACGCGGCCTTCACCTGGTTGATCCACTGGTTGCCCGCGCCCATCGTGATTGCGATCGTGTTGCCCGTCGCGGCGGTAAAGGGGGCCTCGAAGCAGGTGCGCACGGCCTCTTCCCACAGGCCGCCAAAGCCCGAGATCACGATTTCCTTTGCCGAGGCAGAACCGCCTGCGCCAGCCGTCAGAGCAAGCGCCGCAGCGCCAATGCCAAAGAGATGTTTCATCTGGTTTTCCCTGTCATATCTATTTGTTTTATCTGGCATAAACACGCCCTGACTGACGGTCCTGCCACCCGTGATCAAGGAAGCTACCAGCCGATTTTGATAATAAAAGTCATATGTATCCCATACGAACATACCAGAATGTTATGCTGGTCTGCCACCTGCGCCGCTGCCTGTGGCAAACCGCCTGATTTCCTTGCAAAAAGCACTGGAGGCCAGCCGCCGCTGCCCCGCGCCATTGTGCATCCCCTGCCGCGCCGATGCCGTACCACGGCCATTGCTGCCGCGACAGATGCCCATTTCGCACGCATTTTGCGCACGGATTCCGCCATGGATCGGCACGTCGGCAACGCGCGGGGCGTGTGTTCGGACTTCGGCCTCCCTATAGTTGACAAATTTACACGGGTATGTGATCGCAGGGCCGCCAGGTCGTCTTGCTACGGCGGTAGCCCGAACCCCCAAATTCCAAGGATGACCCCATGCGCGGCACAGCCTCACGCCCTTTCCGGCTGGTTCTTCTGACCAGCACCGCCCTTGCCAGTGCGACCCTCAGCGGTCCGGCCCTTGCCCAGGACGCCATCGACCTCGCGCCGATCGACGTGCAAGGGTCCAGCTATGAAACCGAGGGCACCGACAGCTATGCCACCGACCTGATCTCGGTCGGCGAAAAGGCCGCGATGAGCCCGCGCGAGGTTCCCCAATCCACCACCGTCATCACCAGCCGCCAGATCCAGGACGGCGGCTATACCGCGCTGGAAGAGGCGCTGAGCGATACCGCAGGTCTGATGATCCTGAACAACGACACCGGCCGCTCCTCGATCTTTTCGCGCGGGTATGAGTTCGACTACCTCTATTTCGACGGGCTGCCCGCGCCCGTCAGCTCGATCTACGGCACCCAGCCCGACCTTTCGATCGTCGATCATATCGAGGTGCTGAAAGGCCCCGCCGGTCTTTTCATCGGCACCGGCGAACCCGCAGGGTCGATCAACATGCGCCTGAAACAGGCCACCGCGGTCGAGCCCGAAGGCTCCATCACCACCTCCGTCGATTCCAACGGCCACGCCCGGGTCGAGGCGGATGCCTCTGGCGCGCTCAACGCCGACGGCACCCTGCGCGGCCGCCTTGCCGCCGCCTATGCGGACGGCGACGGGTTTGTGGACAAGCAGGAAAACGGCGTCTCTTCTCTCTATGGTACTCTCGCGTGGGATGTGACGCCCGACACGCTGCTGACCTTTTCGGTCAGCCACATGGAGCGCGATATCGCGCCCTTTAACGGCCTACCGACCTACGACGACAACTCTCTGATCTGGATCGACAGCGGCGCCACGACCGCCGCCGATTGGAACGAATTCGACAACGCCACGACCGATGCGATTTTCGCGGCTGAACATCACCTCGACAACGGCGGGCGGTTGAAATTCTCCATGCGCGCCTCGCATCAAGAGGCGGACTTCCTCTATGCCTACGCGGGGTCTTCCGCGTCGGCGGACAACACCGTGTCCTCGCTGGCCTACCTGGGGCGTGATTTTGAACAGGACAGCCTGGCGCTGGATGCCCACGCCGAACTGCCCTTCATGCTGGGCAGCATCGAAGGCAACGCCATCCTCGGCGCCGACTGGCAAGAGGTCGACAGCACGACACTGACCGCGCGCGGCAAGATCGCCGGCACCTACGATCTCGACAATTGGGATGTCTCCGGCGTCGCGCGACCCGATGTCACCTATTCGACGCAGGACGATACCAGCACCACATCGCAGGGCCTCTATTCGCAACTGCGCCTGAAACCCCTGCAAGGCCTGACCGTGATCGGCGGCGCACGGCTCAGCTGGTACGACGGGACAACGACCACCACCACGCTGTCCTCGGGTGCGACCAGCACCAGCAGCTATGACGTCTCGGCCCATGTCACGCCCTTTGCCGGCCTGACCTATGACCTGACACCGACAACCACCCTCTACGCCAGCTATTCGGAAATCTTCATTCCCCAGTCTGTCGTGGACTCCAGTGGTGACCTGCTCGACCCGGTCGAGGGGCAGCAAACCGAACTCGGCGTCAAGGCGCAGCTCGGTTTCGGCCTCAACGTCTCCGCCGCGCTGTTTGATCTGCGCGAGGTCAACCGCCCCGTCGCCGTCACCGGGACGAACTACTATGTCGCACAGGAAAGGGTCCGCTCTCGCGGGGTCGAGCTTGAGGCCTCGGGCGAAGTGATCGAAAACCTGCATGTTGCGGGCGGCTATACCTACACCGATACCGAATACCTGAACGGCTCCAGCGAAGGTGAGGCCTTCTCGACCTACACGCCGGAACATCTGTTCAAGCTCTCCGCGACCTATGACATCACCCAGGGCGCGATGCAGGGCTGGAGCGTCGGAGGCCGCCTGACCGCCATGTCCGATTTCTCTTCCCGCGGGATCGAGGCACCGGGCTATGGTATCGTCGACCTGATGGTCGCCAAGGACATCGGCCACGACACCACGCTGCGCCTCGGCGTCGATAACGCCTTCGACAAGGATTACTATTCCCGCGTCGGCTCTACTTCGGTGTTCAACTTCCGCGGTGCGCCGCGTACCTTCAATGCCTCGCTGACCAAGCGGTTCTGAGGCCATACCATCCCTTCACCGGTCCCGCAGGCCGGTGAAGGGCCGCTGCATTGCGCTGCGGCCCGCGCTATGCCAAGCAAAGGCAGATCCCCCGTTGCCTCGGGATCGCGCTTAACGTGAGGGCCCGCGCGTGGACGACACCCCGAAAACCCCGCCCGAACCAAAGGTCGACTCGACCCTCTCCAAGGGTCTGCTGATCCTCGAGGCGCTGGCCGCCGCCCCCGAGGCGCGCGGCGTGACGGACCTGTCGCGCGATCTCGGCCTGACCAAATCCAACGTCTTTCGCCTGCTGCAAACCCTGACGACACTCGGCTACGTCCGCCACACCCCGGACAAGCTCTATCGCGCCACCCTGAAAACCTGGCAGGTCGGGCGCAGCGTCGTCGAAGGGCTGTCCCTGCGCGATCTCGCCGCGCTAGAAATGCAGATGTTGTCGCGTGAGACAGGCGAGGCGGTGTACCTCGCCGTGCCCGAGGGGCTATTCGTCGTCTATGTCGACAAGATCGAAAGCCGCCAGCCGATCCGCACCTGGAATCCCATTGGCGGCACCGCCCCGATCCATGCCGTTTCGACCGGCAAGGCGATCCTTGCGGCGGATTACGCCACCTACCGCCCCCAACTGACCGGCGCGCTGACCCGCTACACCGACCAGACCCTGACCGATTTCGCGGCGCTTGAGGCCGACCTCAGCCGCGCGCGCAAACAGGGCTATGCCGTCGACACCGGCGAATTCCGCGACCGCGTTCTGGGCTTTGCCGCCCCGATCCACCTGCCGGATGGCGCGGTGATCGCGGCCATCGGCATCTCGCTCCCCGACATGAACCTGGCCGAGGGCGACAGTGCCCGCCTCGGGGCGCTGGTCCGCACTGCGGGCAGGGCCGTCACTGACCGTCTGCGCGCGACCTAGGCTCCAGCATCTCAACCGGGCCGCCCTGCGCCTGCCAGTCGCTGAAGCCATCGCGCAGATGCGCCGCCTCGAACCCCATGTCCTGCAACGTCGCCACCGTCAGCGCCGACCGCCAGCCAGAGGCACAGTGAAAGACGTATCGCTTGCCCGCCTGGGCAAACACCGGCTTGTGATAGGGCGACTCCGGGTCGACCCAGAACTCGATCATCCCGCGCGGCGCATGTTCACTGCCCGGAATAAAGCCCGTGCGCTGGCGTTCGCGCACATCGCGGATGTCGACCACCACCAGATCCGGGTCGCCCAGCTGTTCCATCAGCTCCTGCGTGCCGACTTCCTTGATCCGCGCGCGCGCCTGCGCCACCATCTCCGCAGCCGAGCTTTTCAGCGGCGGTCTCTTGTTGCCTGTCATTGTCGTCTCCTCCTCATCTGGCGCAAAAAGTGGCCTGCCGTGTTCCGCTATATGGCACGCGCTTGCCATATGTTGACACATTTTCGGGCCCATGCCAGACCAACCCGCAGCGCCACCGCTTTCAAGGGGATCTTTGCAGATGAAGACTGATTCCGCGATCTCTCTCTGGGATGCTTCGGCGGCGGAACCGCGCCTTGATCACGGCTTTGACGGCGACCAGATCACCGACCTCGCCATCGTCGGCGGCGGTTTTACCGGCCTCTCCACCGCGCTTCATGCCGGCAGCGCGGGCCACGACTGCATGGTGCTTGAGGCCAACAGCCTCGGCCACGGCGGATCGGGGCGCAATGTCGGGCTGGTCAACGCGGGCGTCTGGCTGCCGCCCCGCCGTGTGCAACACCTGATGGGTGACGACATGGGGCGCCGCTTTGTCACCTATTTCGGGGCCGCGCCGGACTATGTCTTCGACCTGATCGAAAAGCACCAGATCCGTTGCGAGGCGCGCCGGAACGGCACCATCCACGCCGCCCACGCCCCCTCCGGCATGGCAGACCTGACCGCCCGTGCGCAGGATTGGCGCGCCCTCGGCGCCCCTGTCGACCTGCTGAACCGCGACCAGATCGCAGAGATGATCGGATCGCGTGCCTTTCACGGCGGGCTGGTCGACCGGCGCGCCGGCACCATCAACCCCATGGGCTATGTCCGTGGCCTGGCGCGCGCGGCCAGTGCTGCGGGCGCGCGCATTGCCACCCATACCCGCGTCACCAAACTCAGCCGCGAAAACGACCACTGGCACCTCGCCACCCCGCGCGGCACCGTGCGCGCGCGCCACGTCGTACTGGGCACCAATGCCTATAGCGATGACCTCTGGCCGGGTCTGCGCCGGTCCCTGACGCTGATCCCGTTCTTTCAGCTCGCCTCCGATCCGCTGGGGCAGGCGGGCGCGCATATCCTGCCGGGCGGGCAGGGCCTCTGGGACACCGCGCCGATCATGTTCTCGCTGCGCCGCGACGCCGCCGGCCGCCTGATCGTCGGCTCCATGGGCCGCGTGCATCCCCGCCTGTCGCACCGTTGGGCGACACGCCAGATCCGCCGGATCTTTCCCGAACTGGGCGACATCGCCTTCCCCACCGCCTGGCACGGCCAGATCGCCATGACGCCCGACCACCTGCCCCGCATCCACCGCCTGGCCGATGGCCTTTATACCCCCATCGGCTACAATGGGCGCGGCATCACCACCGGCACGATGTTCGGCCGCGCCATGGCCGACCTGCTCTCCGGCACGCCCGAGGCCGACCTCCCCATGCCCCTCTCCGGTGTCGTGCCCGACCGCGCGGGCGCCCTGAAATCCCGTGTCTACCGGCTGGGCTTCACGCTCAACCAGGTGTTCAAATCCATCTGAAGGACCGACCATGACCCACGAAATCCGCGTCGGCGTCGACATCGGCGGCACGTTTACCGACGTGGCACTGCACCACCCCGGCGGCCTTGCGTCGTGCAAGGTGCTGACCGATTACGCCCACCCCGAACAGGCCATCCTGACCGGCATCCAGCGCGCCTGCGACACCGCAGGTGTGCCGCTGTCCGCCATCGCACAGGTCATCCACGGCACCACCCTTGTTACCAATGCCCTGATCCAGCGGCGCGGCGCGCACCTCGCCTTCATCACGACCGAAGGGTTCCGCGATGTCATTGAAATGCGCAGCGAAAACCGGTTCGAACAATATGACCTCAACCTGACACTACCCGCCCCCCTCGTCCCCCGGCAGGACCGTTTCACGGTGGCTGAACGTGTCGCGGCGGACGGCTCCGTCCTGCTGCCCCTCGCGCAGGCCGAGGTCGACGCCATGGTCGAAGCCATCCGCTCCGGTGGATATCAGGCCGTCGCCATCGGTTTCCTGCACGCCTACGCCAACCCCGCACACGAGGCGCAGATGGCCGACGCCCTGCGCGCCGCGCTGCCCGACCTCGCCGTCTCGCAATCCTCCGTCATCTCGCCCCTGATGCGAGAGTTCGAGCGGTTCAACACCGTCATCGCCAACGCCTATGTCCAGCCGCAGGTCGCCGCCTATCTTGGCCGCCTCGTCGCCCGCCTGCGGGATCAGGACGTCTGCGCCCCCGTCTATATGCTGCACTCCGGCGGCGGCCTGATCAGCGTCGGAACCGCCTCCGAACAGCCTGTCCGCCTGCTTGAATCCGGCCCAGCCGGGGGTGCGATCTACGCCGCCGATTTCGCCCGTGCCCATGGCCTCGACAAGGTGCTCAGCTTTGACATGGGCGGCACCACCGCCAAGATCTGCCTGATCGAGGACGGCCAGCCCAAGACCGCCAATACCTTCGAGGTCGCCCGCACCTACCGCTTCAAGAAAGGCTCGGGCATGCCGGTCAGTACCCCCGTGGTCGAGATGGTCGAGATCGGGGCGGGCGGCGGCTCCATCGCGTCCATCGACGCCATGGGCCGCATTCAGGTCGGCCCGCGTTCTGCGGGCTCCGAACCCGGCCCCGCCTGCTATCAGCGCGGCGGGACCGAACCCACCGTGACCGACGCGAACCTGCTGCTCGGCCGCCTCGACCCCGATCATTTCGCGGGCGGCGCGATTCCCCTGTCACGCGGGGCCAGCGAATCCGCGCTGCAAACCGCCCTCTGCGACCCCGCGGGCCTCACCCCCCAGGACGCCGCCTTCGGCGTGACCGAGATGGTCGACGAAAACATGGCCAACGCCGCCCGCGTCCATACGGTCGAGAATGGCCGCGATGTTGAGGGCTTCACCATGATCGCCTTTGGCGGCGGTGCCCCCCTGCACGCCTGTCGCCAGTGCGAGAAACTCGGCATCGACGCGCTGATCATCCCGCCGGGTGCCGGCGTCGGCTCTGCCATCGGTTTCCTCAAGGCGCCCTTCAGCTACGAGGCGACGCGCGGCCATTTTCAGCGCCTCGATGCCTTTGACGCCGAAACCCTCAACACCACGCTCTCCGCCATGGCCGAGGAGGCGCGCGGTTTCGTCCAGATCGGCGCGGGCGACGCGGCGACCGAAACCCGCCTCACCGCCTTCATGCGCTACGCCGGGCAGGGGTGGGAGATCCCGGTCCCGCTGGAAAACCGACGCTTTACCGACGCCGACACCGCCGCCCTGCAAGCGGCGTTCGAGGCCGCCTATCACGCCCTCTTTGGCCGCCTGATCGACGACCTCGCGGTGGAAATCACCAACTGGTCGCTCACCATCGCGACCCCGCTGCCCCCCGCCACGCCGCTGCGACGCCTCACCGACACCCACGCCGCGCCGACCGGCCGCACACGTCAGATCTACGACGCCGCGCTGCGCAAAACCGTGACGGCACAAGAGGTTGCGCGCCCCGACATGACCCCCGGCACCCACCTCTCAGGCCCCGCCGTCATTACCGAGGACGAGACGACCACCATCGTCACCTCCGCCTTTACCGCCACCGCCCAGACCGACGGCAGCCTCCTGCTGCGCAGAAAGGAGGCCTGAGATGGTCAGCCAGATCGACCTCCAGATCATGTGGAACCGCCTCATCGCCGTGGTCGAGGAACAGGCGACAACCCTGATCCGCACCGCCTTCTCCACCTCGGTCCGCGAGGCAGGCGACCTCTCCGCCGGTCTCTTCGACGTGCAGGGGCGCATGATGGCGCAGGCCGTCACCGGCACCCCGGGTCACGTCAACGCCATGGCCGAAAGCGTCGGGCATTTCATCGACCAGATCGGCCGCCAGAACATCTTCGACGGCGATGTCTACCTGACCAACGATCCCTGGTTCGGCACCGGCCACCTGCATGACTTCACCGTCACCACGCCCGTCTTCCGCGCCGCCCAGCACATCGGGTTCTTCGCCTGCACCGCGCATGTCGTCGACATCGGCGGGCGCGGCTTCGGCCCCGACGCCAACGAGGTGCACGAGGAAGGCATGCTGATCCCCATCATGAAATTCGCGGAACGGGGGCAGGTCGCGCATTCGCTGCTGAACCTGATCCGCTGGAACGTCCGCGAACCCGATCAGGTCGTCGGTGACCTCTATTCCCTCGCGGCCTGTAACGAGGCCGGCAATCGCCGCCTTCAGGACATGCTGGGTGAATTCGGCATTGATGACCTGGCCGCCCTGTCGGATTTCATCATCGACAGTTCCGCCCGCGCCACCCACGCCGCCATCGCCACCGTGCCCCCCGGCACCTACGCCAACACGATGACCGTCGATGGCTACGACCAACCCGTTGACCTTGCCGTGACCCTGCAAATCCAGGGCGACACCCTGACCGCCGATTTCACCGGCACCGGCCCGATGAGCAAATTCGGCGTCAACGTGCCTGAGGTCTATACCCGCGCCTACGCCTGTTACGCCCTGAAATGCGCCATCGCGCCAGAGGTGCCCAATAACGCAGGCTCGCTCGCGCCCTTCCGCATTACCGCCCCCACCGGCTGTATCCTGGCCGCGCGCCGCCCCGCGCCGGTTTCGGTGCGCCACGTCATCGGTCACCTTGTGCCTGATGTCGTGCTGGGCGCGCTGCACCATGCGCGGCCCGGCACGGTTCCCGCCGAAGGGGCCTCCGCCCTCTGGAACGTCCAGATCTCGGCCCGCGCGTCGGACCCCGACAGCGGACTGCCCTCGCGCGAGGTGCTGATGTTCAACTCCGGTGGCACCGGCGCGCGCCCCACCCTCGACGGTCTCTCGGCCACGGCTTTTCCCAGCGGCGTCAAGACGATGAGTGTTGAGGTCACCGAACACGTCGGCCCGATCATCCTGTGGCGCAAGGACCTGCGCGAAGGCTCGGGCGGGGCAGGGACCACGCGCGGCGGCCTGGGGCAGGTGATCGAGATCGCGCCGCGCGCGGGCTATGATTTCTGGTTCAACGCCATGTTCGACCGCATCGACAACCCCGCACGGGGCCGTGAGGGCGGCCGCCCCGGTGCCCCCGGCCTCGTCGCCCTGGCCGATGGCACCAAACTGCGCGGCAAGGGGCGGCAGTTCGTGAAAAACGGCCAACGCCTGCGCCTGTCGCTTCCCGGCGGCGGCGGGTATGGTGACCCCGCAAACCGCCCCGCCGAACAGGTCCGCATCGACCGCGCGGCGGGCTATATCACCGCAAAACAGGCCGAAACCGACTACGGCCAACCCGACACAGACAGCGACAAGGACGGAGAGACCACATGAGCAAACCCATCGCAATCGTCACCGGGGCGGCCCAGGGCATCGGCTTTGCCTGTGCCGAGGTGCTGGCCGAAGACGGATTTCAGCTGGTCCTGATCGACATCAAGTCCACCGTGACCGACAGCGCCGCGAAATTGCCCGAGGCGCGCGGCTATACCTGCGACATGTCCGACGCCGACGCGATCAAGGCGACCTTTGCCGCGATCGGCAGCGACCTCGGCGCGCCCACGGTCCTGGTCAACTGCGCCGGTATCGCCATGTCTGCCCCCTTCCTCGAAACCAGTGTCGAGGATTTCCGCAAGGTGATCGACCTCAACCTGATCGGCACGTTCGTCGCCACCCAGACGGCGGGCAGGATGATGGTCGAGGCGGGGATTGAGGGCTCCATCGTCAACATGTCCTCCATCGCGACGCTGCTGGCGAACCCCGCGATCGCCTCTTATGTCGCGTCCAAGGGCGGCGTGACCTCCTTTACCAAGGCGGCGGCACTGGCGCTTGCGCCGCACAACATCCGCGTCAATGCCGTCGGTCCCGGCTCGATCGACACCGAGATGATGGCCGCCGTCAACGCCAACCCCGCCGCGATGGAAACCGCGATGTCGCGCACGCCGCTGAAACGCATGGGCACCGCCCGCGAAGTGGCCGAAACCGTCGGCTTCCTCGCCGGATCCAGGTCCAGCTACATCACGGGCGAGATCATCTATATCGACGGCGGCCGTCAGGGGCTGAACTACAACTGCTGACGCAGGCCGCGCCCGACCTGAATGTCAAAAGGCCCCCGTCTGAAACCGGGGGCCTTTTGCGTGGTCGTTCTGGACATGCCCCAGCCTACGGTTTTCGCGAAAATAAAACCGTTCAGATACCGCTTTGATACCGTTCAGATACCGACGTTCGAATCTCACGATTTCAAAGGCTTAGCCTGTCCACACCGACACCTGCCGACGTCGGTGGTGTTTTCGGCCTATCCCTCTTCGCCCGCCAGCAGCGCGGCGTTGCCCCCTGCCGCCGTGGTATCGACGCACAAATGCCGTTCGACCACGATATGCCCCAGGTCCGGCTGCGCGGCGATCAGCGGCAGGATCGGTCCGTCGCGTCGGGCCAATGCCGTTTCATAGGCGCGCGCGGCCTTGGCATCGCCCCACCAAAGCACCCCGGAAAAGCCTTGCAATTCAATCAGATGCTCAGGCGTCAAGGCGCCATCTGCCGTCACCGCGACACCGCCCAGCCGTTGCACGCTGCGCAACTGCGCGTCCTGCGCCGCCTGTCCCGGCCCCATGCACAGCAGCGGTTTGCGCGGGATCAGCGCCAGCCGGTTCAGCTCTCCGGTCGGTCCGGGCATCAGCACCTCAGACATCGCGGCATCGGATTCAGCAAAGCCCAACCGCTTGTTTATCGCGCTGACATCGGCGGCATCCGGCCATGCCTCACCCGCGACCGAAGGGGCCTCAGGTGCTTGATATCGCGTGATATAATTCGGCCCGCCCGCCTTTGGCCCGGTGCCCGAAAGGCCCTCGCCGCCGAACGGCTGGCTGCCGACAATCGCCCCGATCTGGTTGCGATTGACATAGATGTTGCCCGCGTGAATCGCGTCCGTCACCTCCTGCACCCGCGTGTCGATCCGCGTGTGCAGACCAAAGGTCAGACCATATCCGGTGGCGTTGATCGCCTCGATCACGCCTTCGATCTGGGTGCCCTTGAAGGTCGCGACATGCAGCACAGGCCCGAAAATCTCGCGCTGCATATCTTTGATTCCGTTCACTTTTATCAACGCAGGTGCCACATAGGTGCCGCGTTCCGGCACCGTCAGTTCATGCAGGACACGCCCGTCCTTGCGCGCAGCCGCGACATACTCCGCGATGCCCGCGCGGGCCTCTTCGTCGATCACCGGGCCCACGTCGGTCGACAGGTGCCAGGGGTCGCCTACGCTCAGCTCATCCATCGCGCCCTTGATCATCTCGATCATGTGGGGGGCGATATCCTCTTGTAAATAAAGGCATCTCAGCGCCGAACACCGCTGACCCGCCGATTGAAAGGAGGATGCCACGATGTCGCGCACGGCCTGTTCCGGCAGCGCGGTCGAGTCGACGATCATCGCGTTCAACCCTCCGGTTTCCGCAATCAACGGCGTGCCCGGCGCCATGGATTCTGCCATGCTCTTGCGGATGATCTGCGCGGTTTCGGTGGAGCCTGTAAAGGCCACCCCATTGATTTTGCTGGACGAAGTCAGCGCCGCCCCGACCTTGCCATCACCGGGCAGCAGTTGCAGCGCCGTCACAGGAACGCCCGCCTCATGCATCAGGCGCACGGCCATCCCTGCCACCAGACAGGTCTGCTCGGCCGGTTTCGCCAGAACGCCATTGCCCGCCGCCAGCGCCGCCGACACCTGCCCGGTGAAGATCGCCAGGGGAAAGTTCCACGGGCTGATCGCGGTAAAGATGCCGCGCGCACTATCCGCCCGCGACTCTCCCTCGTCAGCATAATAGCGCAGGAAATCAACGGCTTCGCGCAGCTCTCCGACGGCATCGGGCAGGCTTTTTCCAGCCTCTTTCGCCAATGCGGCAAACAGCGGGCCAAAATTATCCTCGTACAGATCCGCCGCGCGACGCAGCACTTGCGCCCGCTCCGCCGGGCTGGCGGACCATGGCGCCGCCGCGTCGATTGCAGCGGCGGTGCAGGCCACGTCCGCATCGGTGACACGCGCCACGACATCGCCTGTCGCCGGGTTGATCACGTCACGGCTCTGACCACGCGCCTCGCCCGCCACCAGCGGCGCGGCGTCTGGAATGGCGACGTCCCGAGCGGCGTCAATGGCGGCCAGGACCGCCTCGTCTGACAGATCAAAACCACGCGAATTCAGTCGGTTATCGCCAAAGATCTTACCCGGCGCGACCAGCCCGGCGGGTGCCTCGGCATTGGCCAGCATGGCGAAGGGATCTTCCGCGATCTCTTCAGGGGTGACCTCCTCATCGACAATCTGGTTCACGAAAGACGAATTCGCCCCGTTCTCCAGCAGCCGCCGCACCAGGTAGGCCAGCAGATCGCGGTGCGCACCCACCGGGGCGTAAATGCGGCAACGGCTGGCATTTTCCTTGATCACGATGTCATGCAAGCGCTCTCCCATGCCATGCAACCGCTGGAATTCATAGGAAATTTCACCGACCATCTCCAGAATGGCCGCGACGGTGTGGGCGTTGTGGGTCGCGAACTGCGGATAGATCCGGTCGGCGTATCCGATCAGCTTTTTCGCGTTGGCGATATAGCTGACGTCGGTCGCGGTCTTGGAGGTGAACAGCGAAAAGTCGGCAAGGCCCTCGACCTGCGCCAGCTTCATCTCGGTATCCCAATAGGCGCCCTTGACCAGCCGCACCATGATGCGGCGGTCATGACGTTCGGCCAGTTGATACAGCCAGTCGATCACCGCCCCCGCACGCTTGCCATAAGCCTGCACGACAACGCCGAAACCATCCCATCCTGCCAGCTCCGGGTCGGCAAAGACGGCCTCGATAACCTTCAGGGAAAGCACCAGGCGGTCCTGCTCCTCGGCGTCGATGTTCAGGCCCATGCCGCCGGCACGGGCCTTTCGTGCCAGATCGCGCACGATCGGCACCAGCTCCTCCATCACACGATCCTCATGCGCCACCTCGTAGCGTGGGTGCAGCGCCGACAGCTTGATCGAGATGCCGGGGTTCGCCTCGACCGAGCCCTTGGTGCAGGCGCGCGCGATCTCGGCAATCGCATCCTCATAGGACTTGGCATAGCGGGCGGCATCCCGGGCGGTCATCGCGGCCTCGCCCAGCATGTCATAGGAATAGGTAAAGCCTTGTCCTTCGCGGTTTTTTGCCCGCTCCAAAGCTTTCTGGATCGTTTCGCCCAGCACGAACTGCCGCCCCATTTCCTTCATCGCGCGCCCCACGGCGGTGCGGATGACGGGTTCGCCCAGACGCTTGACGGCGCCGCGCAATGTGCTGGCCATACCGGGTTTCTTGTCATCCAGCACACGACCGGTCAGCATCAGGGCCCAGGTCGATGCGTTGACCAGCGGCGAAGACGCCGCGCCCGCATGGCTGGACCAGTCGGACGGTGCGATCTTGTCCTCGATCAGGGCGTCGATGGTATGCCGGTCGGGCACCCGCAGCATTGCCTCGGCCAGGCACATCAGCGCCACACCCTCACGGGTCGACAGGCCATATTCCCCCAGGAAATGCTCCATCAGCGTGGGTCGCTGGCTTGAGCGGATCTTGCGCACCAGATCCGCCGCGCGATACGACATCATCTCGCGCGCGCCTTTGCTGAGGTCTGCCTGGCGCACCAGCTGGTCGAGGACATCGGCCTCGGGCGCGAGCTTGGCAGAGCCTTGGAGGGTGGGGAAAGTGGGCTGGAACATGTCGAACTCCCGTATGGTTATTTGGCTTGTATCCGGTTTCTGTTGGTGCTTTCGTCCAAATATGCGCGAATGAATGGGCGATCGCGCCAAAGATGATGGAAAATTCAGATCATGGCCGCGGAAAACCTCGACGCGATAGACCGCAAGATTCTTTCAGCCCTGATTGCAAATGCCCGAATCCCGATTGCAGAGCTTGCGCGCGTTGTCGGATTGTCGAAAACCCCTGTCGCCGCGCGCGTTCGCCAGTTGGAAGACCAGGGCCTTATCACCGGCTACAGGGCGGTTCTGTCGCCCATCAAACTGGGGCTGAGCCACATCTCCTTTGTTGAGGTCAGGCTGTCGGATACCCGGCAGGCTGCGCTGGAACGGTTCAATGCCGCGGCCAGACGGGTCCCTGAGATAGAAGAATGCTATATGATTGCGGGCGGGTTTGACTACCTGCTGAAGGTCAGATCGCGCGATATCACCGACTATCGGCGGATCATGGGCGAAAGCATCTCGGCCTTGCCACATGTCAGTGCAACATCGACCTATGTCGCGATGGAAGCTGTCATCGAACAAAGCGCCCCGGCGCTTTAGCGGCCCTATCCGCGCAGAACGCGACGCAGTTCGCCCTGAACCGCCTTTAGCTCCGGCAAGTAGCGCGTCGCAATTTCGCTGACTGCCTCGCCGCGCACCGGCAACCCGAGGTTCAACGCGGCGACAATCCGACCGTGGGCGTCGTACAGCGGGACCGCGATGGACCGCAGACCCATCTCGACTTCCTGGTCAATCACGGCGAACCCTTGGGCCCGGACAGTCGCGATCAGCGCCATCAGGCGATCGAGGTCCGTTTCCGTCAGATCCGTTCGGGCGTCCCGCCGCATTGCCGCCAGGCGCCTCTTCGCTTCGGCCTCGGGCAACGCTGCCAGCAGCACCCGTCCCATCGAGGTGCAATAGGCGGGCAGGCGCGATCCTGGCATGAGGGCAATCGACATCACCCGACGCTGAGCAGACCGGGCGACGTAGACCACCTCTCCTTCGTCCAGGATGGAGACAGAGGCGCTCTCTCCCAGTTGCTGTGACAGCGCGTCCAGCGCTGGTTGAACCATCTGCGCCAGGGGCATCGTGGCAAGGCAGGCGGTCCCGAGGCGGAGAACACGCGGGGTAAGCGAGAAGAACTTGCCGTCATAGGCCGCATAGCCGAGTTCGGTCAGCGTCAGCAGGCAGCGGCGGGCGGTGGCGCGGTCCAGTCCGCTGGCCTCGGCGACCTGCGTGATAGACTGACGCGGGTGATCTGCCGAGAATGTCTCGATCACCGACAAACCCTTTGCAAGGCCAGAGATCATGTCGCGGGGGTTCAGGGTCATGCGGCGGTCCGTCTTGCAAAGGGATGTTTGTGCGCTATCCGTACAAATAGAGCATAGCGCACAAACCAGATTGCCGTCGAGGGGCCGCAGCCCTATTCCTATGGCCAGACTCAGGTGGCGACCCCGCTGCGGATGTCACCGCGACGTAACCAGGAGGCTACCCAGATGGACAAGACATGTCTCAGCCCGGCCGAGGCCGTGGCAGGGATCGAGGACGGCTCTGTCGTGATGATCGGCGGCTTCGGCGGCTCCGGCATTCCCGTCGAACTGATCCACGCCCTTATCGACGCCGGACCGAAGAACCTGACCGTGATCAACAACAATGCCGGCAATGGCCGCGTTGGCATCGCCGCGATGATCCATGCCGGAATGGTCGCGAAAATGATCTGTTCGTTCCCGAAAAGCAGCGATGCCACCGCCTTCAACGAACGCTATCTAGCGGGCGAGATCGAGCTGGAGCTGGTGCCACAGGGTACGCTGGCCGAACGCATCCGTGCTGCCGGTGCCGGTATCCCCGCCTTCTACACCCCGAGCGCCTATGGCACCGAATTAGCCGAGGGCAAGAAGATCGAGGAATTCGATGGCCGCCCTTACGTGCAGGAACGCTGGCTGAAGGCCGATTACGCGCTGCTGAAAGCCCAAACCGCTGATCCGCATGGCAACCTGACCTATCGTCTGGCGGGCCGAAACTTCAACCCCCTGATGGCCGCGGCGGCAAAGACCACCATCGTGCAGGCGCACAAGGTCGTACCGCTTGGCGGGATCGATCCTGAACAGGTCATCACCCCCGGCATTTTCGTCAACCGCGTTGTCGAAGTCGCCAATGCCCAGCAGGAAGAAATGCTGATCCGCGCAGGAGCTGTCTATGAGCGAGCATAATCTGACCAACGCGCAGATCGCATGGCGCGCCGCGCAGGACATCGAAGACGGGGCCTATGTGAACCTCGGTATCGGCTTTCCCGAAATGGTGGCGCAATACACCGTTGAGGGGCGCGAGGCGATCTTTCACACCGAAAACGGCATCCTGAATTTCGGCCCCGCCCCCAAGGCGGGCGAGGAAGACTGGGACCTGATCAACGCTGGCAAAAAGGCCGTGACGCTGAAACCGGGTGCGTCATTCTTTCACCACGCCGACAGTTTTGGCATGGTGCGGGGCGGGCATCTGGATGTGGCGATCCTCGGCGCCTTGCAGATTGCGCAGAACGGCGACCTTGCCAACTGGCGCGTCGGAGACAAGGGCGTGCCCGCAGTCGGTGGTGCGATGGATCTTGTGCACGGCGCAAAACGCGTGGCTGTCATCACGGATCACGTTACCAAAAAGGGCGACCCGAAACTGGTAGAGAGCTGCACCTTCCCGCTGACCGGCGTCGCCTGCGTAACGCGCGTCTACACCTCGCTGGCGGTGGTCGATATCGTCGATGGACATTTCTTGCTGCGCGAGAAGGTTCCGCAAATGACGATGGATGCGCTTCAGGCCCTGACCGGCGCGCCGCTCCACACCGATGGCGACGTGGGCGAACTGGTCGTTCCCGCACTTTGATCTGGCCAAAAGGCGTGCGGCCTCCCCCACGGGGAGGCAGGCCGCACGCGGCCCGGCGTTGCCGGGCAGGCACGGACTTCAACGTTTTCCCGAGGAGAAAACTATGACCGACGTTTTTATATGCGACTATATCCGCACCCCCATCGGCCGCTTTGGTGGCAGCCTGTCCAGCGTACGGGCCGATGACCTGGGCGCCATCCCCCTGAAAGCCCTGATGGAGCGCAACAGCGGAGTGGATTGGGAAGCGGTAGACGACGTAATCTTTGGCTGCGCAAACCAAGCGGGCGAAGACAATCGCAACGTGGCGCGCATGTCGCTGCTGCTGGCGGGCCTTCCGGTCAACGTGCCCGGAACAACGATGAACCGCCTGTGCGGGTCGGGCATGGACGCGATCATCACCGCCGCCCGGGCGATCAAGGCTGGTGAGGCCGAGCTGATGATCGCCGGCGGAGTCGAGAGCATGTCGCGCGCGCCGTTCGTGATGCCCAAGGCCGATGCCGCGTTTTCGCGCAAGGCAGAGATCTATGACACCACAATCGGCTGGCGCTTCGTCAACCCGCTGATGAAAAAGCAATACGGTGTCGAGTCCATGCCAGAGACCGGCGAAAATGTTGCCTCCGATTTCAACATCTCGCGCGAAGACCAGGACAGGTTCGCCCTGCTTAGCCAGCAGAGAGCCGCTGCGGCACAGGCGAACGGACGCCTTGCAAAGGAAATCACGCCCGTTTCGGTGCCGCGCCGCAAACAGGACCCGCTGATCGTAGATCGGGATGAGCATCCCCGCGAAACGTCGCTGGAAAAGCTGGCAAAACTGCCGACCCCTTTCCGCGAAGGCGGCAGTGTTACCGCCGGTAACGCCTCCGGCGTGAATGACGGTGCTGCGGCATTGATCCTTGCCTCGGCCGAAGCCGCCGCAAAATACGGCCTCACACCGATCGCCCGCGTGCTGGGCGGCGCCGCCGCAGGGGTGCCACCGCGTATCATGGGCTTTGGTCCTGCGCCCGCATCCAAGAAACTGATGCAGCGCCTTGGTCTGGCCCAGTCCGACTTCGACGTGATCGAGTTGAACGAAGCCTTCGCCAGCCAAGGCCTTGCCACGCTGCGCGACCTGGGTATCGCAGACGATGACGATCGGGTGAACCGCAATGGCGGCGCGATCGCGCTTGGCCACCCGCTTGGCATGTCTGGCGCGCGCATCACCGGCACGGCTGCGCTGGAAATGCTGGAAAATGGGGGCAAGCGTGCTCTTGCCACAATGTGCATCGGCGTCGGCCAGGGCATCGCCGTGGCGCTGGAAAAAGCCAACTGAGCTGACATCAATCCTGATTAACGATGTCGGTTGTGAAGAGGCGGGGTCTAGGCCCCGCCTTTTTAAATACGGCCCCTCAAACCAAACCTGAGGAGAAATACACCCGTATTCCCCTCAAAACACGCTTCATCATGAGGCGATTTTCCTTTATATTCCCCTCATGCCTCTTTGGAATGCCCCCGCGTGGCCGCGCTTTCGGCACGATCCATCCCGCACCGAAGCGGTGCTGGCCCGTGCCAGCGCGCGCCTGGGTGAAATCAGTGGTCTGCATGCGGGCCTGTCCGAAGAGGACCGGCGCGCCGCTTTTCTGCGTGCCGTCACTGGCGAGGCGCTGGCATCCTTTTCGATCGAAGGCGTTACACTCTCCCCCGAGGAGATCGAAGCCTCCGTCGTGGCCTCTCTCGACCAGCGGACCTCGCTGCAATCGCCAAAGCGGCGCAGCGACGCGATTGCCGATCTGATGCTTGAAGCCCGCACACCCGACGGCCCATTGACCGCCGAACGTCTTTGGCATTGGCACGCCCTTCTATTTCATGGTGTGGAGGCCGAGGAAAAGGGTCGCTGGCGCAGCTTTCCAATGGAAATCGTGCGCGGGTTGAGTGGGCGGAGAGAAGACGTTCTGTATATCGCACCGCCGCCCGACCGCGTGCCAGGCGAAATAGCCCAATTCCTCAGTGAACTCGCCACCGACCAGAACCCCCTGCCGATCCGGGCGGCAATTGCGCATCTGTGGTTCGAATCCATTCACCCGTTTGCAGACGGAAACGGCCGTATCGGGCGCGCAATCGTTGAACATGTCTTTGCACAGGAAGCCGCGTTGCCTTTTTCCCTGTCACGCCAGATCGAGGCTGACAAGCGCGGCTACTACGCAGCGCTCCAGGCAGGTCGACGCGACGCAGGCACGCACATCGACGCCACGCCATTCGTGCTGTGGTTTCTTGAACGACTTGTTGCCGGGGTAGACGAGGCAGAGCGTGACGCCCGCTTTCTGGTGCGCCGAAACGCCTTTTTTGCCCGCTTTCCCGACTTGCCCAGCCGTGCGGAAAAGGTCCTGCGCCGCCTCTTTGCCGAAGGAGAAGCACGTGTCGAACAAGGTATTTCCGCAGCACCCTATAGCAGGATCGCCCGTGTTTCCCCAGCCACCGCAACACGAGACCTGAGCGAACTTGAGCGGCGCGCGGTGCTAAGGCGCAGCGCCGAAGGGGGCCGCGCCACACGCTATTTCCTGAACACCTAGGTCAGGCCATTCCGGCGAAGGGAGCAAAGAACTTGGCGCGTATGACATCCGCATCGCAGCCGACGCAGACCGCAACCGGCATCCGATCCTGCGAAGACCGGATGGTACGGCCAATTTCCGGGCCGTCCAGAACTGTCTCCAGCGGGGTGCTTTCCGTACGGAACAACTCAGGCTCGACACAGGCCATGACAGCCATCGGATCATGCAGCCCACAGCCGGTCAGACCGATGGAGCGATAGAAATCGAGGTAGAACACGCTGATGTCGCGCAGGAAACCGCCATGCTCGGGGTGCAAGCTGGCAAGTTCGGCAAAATCCGGTTCGTTCAGCAGGATTTGCAAGGTCACATCCAGGCCAACCATCATGATATCGGCACCACAGGCCAGAACCACATCCAACGCGTGCGGGTCGTGCCAGGTGTTGGCTTCTGCCGCGGCAGAAACATTGCCGCGCACGTCCAGCGCCCCACCCATGAACACGATCTTTTTGACATTGCTGGCAAACTCCGGGTCAAGCCGGATCGCGTCGGCAATATTGGTAATCGGCCCGACAGGGCACAGTACCAGTTCACCGGCGTGTTCACGCGCCATCCGCACCAGGAATTCCGCGGCCGTTTCCTCCAGCGCCTTCTGGCTCGGCGTCGCCGCGGGCAAGGTGCCGAACCCCTCGGGTCCGTGCACATGGTGCGAGGGCGTGAACGGCGGCAATACCATCGGCTGACCAGCGCCTTCAGCAACCGGGATGGTCAGGCCCGCGCGCTCGACCAGATGCAGCGCATTCCGCGTTGCCTGGGCAACAGTCACGTTGCCAAACACACTGGTCAGCCCAACCAGGTCGATGCCCCGATGCAGCGCGGCATAAAGGATAGCCATCGCGTCATCGATGCCCGGATCCGTGTCGATCAAAAGTTTGATTTTTTTATCATTCATGGCAAATCTCTGTGCCAAGGTTTTGACAAGGTCAAGCCAAAGGTCGTGCGCGGAATGCACCACGGGGTCGCAGCGCAGGCCAAAACCGCGCGATTGCAGCGCCAGGACGTAAATCCGTGTCTTTTGGACCCGTTCGCAGGTATGAAACAACGGAATGGGGCATCTGTCGAACGGCAGCTCCGACAGCGACAAGCAGGAGGGTGCGATGGCAGATCAGAACGCAAAGCCCTCTGACAGTCTGCCGCGGTGGTACGCAGAAATCTTTCCTGCTGGCAACAGCAGGGGTTTTTTCCATAACCTCGGCGACCACAGTGCTGTTTTCATCCAGCGGGAATCGCGCCAGCTCGTCGTGTCTTTCGACAATCTGGCAGAGGCTGGCGGACGCCACTACAACCGGGAACCCTGGGGCGGAAAATTCATAGCCGAGCAGAACTGGAGCCACCTTGGCATATTTGCGCAAGGACCGACCTGGTATCGCGACGCCGCCCTGATCACCTTTCTGGAAAGCCTGCGAGACACGGGGTTTTTCAGTCAATTTGATCGCGTCGCCTTTTGCGGCGCCTCGATGGGCGGTTTCGCCGCGATGGCCTTTGCCAGCCTCGCACCCGGCGCCACTGTGCTGGCCTTCAGCCCCCAGACCACCCTGGCTGCATCGATCGTCCCGTGGGAGGAACGTTTTGCCAAGGGGCGGGCGCAGGACTGGGCGCTGCCGCACGGCGATGCCGCCGATGAATTGTCCCATGCCGGCAGCGTCTACGTGGTCTGCGATCCGTTTGAAGCACTGGACAAGCAGCACCTGGACAGACTGGGGCACGTCCCCACCCTGATTGCGTTGCGGGCGCCGGGACTTGGGCACAAATCTGCGCTTTTGTTGCGGCGCATGGATCGACTGAAACCCGTCATGAAGGGTGCCATTGACGGGACACTGACCCGCCGTGAGTTCGCCCGCCTCATTCGCGACCGGCGCGATCTGTATCTATACAAGACCACGATGGACGGACACTTGCGCGCGCGCAATCGGCCCGAACGGGCTGATCGGCTTTCACGGGCATTCAAGCTGCGGCGGCGCAACCGAGAGCAGGCCACAAAACAAAGCCCCCAATGAGCTGACAGGGCGATGTGGCCTTTCCGGTGCGCGATATCACCGCTTTTGAACCACCAGCAACTGATCCCGCTTTTGCCGTTTGTAGTGCACAGGCAAAAGGATACAGCCCGAAATATCAGCGCGAAACGCATTAAAATCGGCAGCCACAGCCGGATCGTCGTGCGAAAAGACGCCGCCCTCGATATAGCCGCGAAACAGTTCGGCCGTTTTCGTTATCTTCGGCTGCTCCAGTGCGTCCGGCTGCCAGCGCAGACCCTCGATCATGTAAAAACCACCCGGCTTGACCCGACCGAACAGCTCAAGAAACGCCGATTGCTGATGATGTGATGCGTGGCTGGCATCATCTATGACGATATCGAAGGGCGC
>TARA_R110000868_G_scaffold29420_6_pt1 | contig 90460 bp, 66 predicted proteins | sample TARA_R110000868 | Tara Oceans TARA_R110000868 (sample SAMEA4397489) | marine metagenome | biome: Polar Biome; feature: [SRF] surface water layer (ENVO:00010504); material: water (ENVO:00002006), including particulate matter (ENVO:01000060) such as... | depth 5 m | reverse complement strand
GCCACTGGCATCATATGTATAGTCGTATGCCCTGATCTGGGGGCCAGCCTCACCAACTACAAACGAGGTAACGGCATTGCCTAAAGTACCCCTATTCTGTCCTAAATTAATGGGGTTGTCCGCCAAATCGGTTTTCAAGACCTCATTTTTCAAAGTTGTTAAGTTTAAAGAAGTGGTCCATGAAAAATCATCATTCTGAATTGGAACACCGGTAACCAAAACTTCCAAACCTTTATTTTGAACAGATCCATTTCCAATTACACCAGAAGAAAACCCTGATGATATGGAATATTGTGCATTTTGAATCTCATTCTTGGTTTTCTTATCAAAATAAGAAATATCAAATGCCAATCTATTTTGAAAAAACTTGACATCCAGTCCAAATTCATATTCACTTATGGTAAATGGTTTTAATGTATTGGGTAAACTTGTAGGAGATGAACCTGTAGGTATTCCGTTGAAGGTATTCCCTGAATTGTAATACACCTGTGTTAAATAAGGATCCGACGGTTCTCCACTAGTAACTGCATAAGACGCCCTAAATTTACCGTATGAAAGGCTCTCTGATTCTACCAAATCCGAAAAGGTAAATGCACCTGTAACGGAAGGGGTAAAGATATCACGGTTTCCTGCTGGTAAGGTCGAATATGTATCATATCGTCCTGTAGTGCTCAACGTCAAATATCTTTTATAACTAAAATCCAATGAATAGTAAGCAGACTGTACTTCCCTTTCATTAAAACCATAACTTCTTGATTGAGTTTCTGTGTTTGCGGGAGTATATAAATATGGCAGAACAAAACGGCCACCACCAACGCCAACGGTTTCAAATCTATTTTTCCTTAGGTTGGTACCTAATAGGGCGTCCAATTCAAAGTCATCAGTAATAACGAAAGATCCTGCCAACAATCCTTCCAAATTAAATTCAGTAGTTTCAGATTGCCCTTTACGACCTAGGCCACCTTTAAGGTCTCCTGTGTACGCTAATCCCCAGGGATCAACTTGAAAGTCTGAATCATGTCCAACATCATTACCCATACGTACCATGGCATATATATTGTCAGTAAAATTATATTTGGTAGACAAAATAGAAATGGTTCTTTTTCTTCCAAAATCATTTACTCCCTGATTGGCTATAAAATAAGGGTTGGTAACGTAGATGTCATCACTAAATACAGTTTCTGCACCAGTGACAGGGTCGTATCCAGGAGCATAAATTGTCGGATCCACATTTGGCGCTAAAAACAGGAAATTATTTGGGTTTTTAGGACCATCACTCAATAATGGACGATTGTCAGTCTGTTCATCGATGTAGGAAATCTGAGCTGCAACATTTAATTTATCGGTAATGTTTTGATCTGCGCTAAAAGTAAAATTATATCTTTTAACTCCACTGTTGGGCACTATTGATTTAGCGTCCAAGTAAGACGCAGACACCCTGAAGGAACCATCACCTAATCCTTTGGTAACACCAACCGTATTTGTGAAATTACTTCCAGTTCTATAAAAATCAAGATAATTATTTTTGGCAACATCATATGCGTACTGGTTTCCATCGAAACCCACCACTTGACTACCATCCAATTTGGCTCCCCACGATGATCTTGCGGTGGTACGCGCGTCGGGCGCAGTAGCAGGTTTAATACCACCAACACCTTGGCCATATTCCTGTTGAAAATCGGTAAAATCCACACCTTGCTCCACCGTATAATTAGTGTTGTATGAAACTTCCCAATCGGCACCTTTTTTTCCTTTTTTAGTTGTAATTAAAATAACACCATTTGATGCCCTGGAACCATATAGCGCTGATGCAGACTGACCTTTAAGAACGGTCATTTTTTCAATATCATCAGGATTAATATTCCCAATACCATCACCGCCATCGGCCCCGCCCCATTGGCCGGCACTTCCGCGCTGGGTATTATCCAAAGGGACCCCGTCGATAACAAATAATGGAGATCCTCCAGATGTACTTGAAAGACCACGTAAGAAAATTTTAGAGGTGCCCCCTGGACCGCTGCTCGTTCCTTTGATGTTAACCCCAGCTACACGTCCTGCCAATGAATTGGCAACGTTAACTTCCCTGGCCTTGGTGAAATTTTCAGCGTCTACAGTGGTAACGGCATACCCAACTTTACGCTGTTCTTTAGTAATGCCAAGAGCTGTTACAACAACTTCGCCCAGTTGCTCGGCATCTTCAGATAAATTTACATTAATAGTAGATTGACCATTAACTGGAACTTCTTTGGTAGAATAACCTAATGATGAATATACCAATGTGCCTGTTGAGTTAGAAATCTCAATAGAATAATTACCATCAAAATCTGTAGATGTACCATTTGTGGTTCCTTTTTCTACCACATTGACTCCAGGCAGCTGTGCTCCCGAATCATCGGTGACCGTTCCTGTCACCGTTTTACTTTGTGCCAGTAATGGGTAAGTCCCCAATACCAGTACAAAAAATAATAGCAATTTTTTGATCATAATAAAGTTGTTTGAGTTAATAAAATAGTTGTTTGTTAATAATAAGTTAAAGGTGAAATTAACCTTTTTTTTTTAACTAGCAAATAGTATTAGTGTTAATGTGTTCGAACACATCAAATAAAACCTTAATTCTTTTAAGGTTTTGATGGTAAAAAACCACCTTAAATATAATATTGTGCATTTTCAGAAGTAACAATATCAATAGGCAGGAATTCTTGGCAAGGCAAATTTTTCCCGAAAAGGAAATGCTCAGCCAAGTAACTAACACTTAGGTAGGCCTGTCTATGGGGTTTTTGGTGAATTAAAAAATCTATAGCTCCTTCTTGGAGAAACCTTATGTTTGGTTTTAATAAATCGTATCCGATTATGGTCCAATCCTTTGGTTTAATTTTTTGAAGTGCTTCGACCAATAAGTATGCTTTGGAATTTGTGACAAAAAATGCATTAAGGCCGGGATTATTTTTTAATAATTGTGTAACATCGGAGTAAAATGAGTTCTTTTCGGCCGAATTAAATGCTTTTGAGATTATTTTGTGACTATGTCTTTCCTTGCTTTGAGCTAAAAATGCCTTGAAGCCGTTTTCCTTTAGTTGCATATGAGGTTCCTTGTTGATATGGATTATCGCAATTTCATCATTCCTACCAATAATTTTATTCATTAAACTTGCAGCGACCCTACCGCTTTGCTCCAGGTTCTGACCTATAAAGATTTGTTCCTTAAAGCTGTTTATGTGATTATTGAACAATACTACGGATATTTTACTGCTGCAACACTTTTTTAAAACCTCATGGGATTCATTTTCAAAAATAGGTGCCATTAGGAGGACATCGGGCAGTGAAATTACAGCCAACTCTGATTGGTCTAAAAAAGAAGATTTATCATTGGGGTCATAAAAATATTTACTAACCAAAACGCCAAAAGGCGTAAATTGATTTGAGGCTTCTATAATCCCTTCATTGGCAGGAATCCAATAGGGATCTATTTCAGGGTCGGGAAGTAGGACATGGATGTTATAAGTTTTATTTCTTTTTAAGTTCCTGGCAATCGGATTGGGTTTGTAATCAATCTCCTTTAAGACTTTATCTACCTTCTCGAAAGCTTCTTTTGAAACCTTACCCCGTTTGTGCAAAACCCTATCCACTGTTCCTTTGGAAACACCAGCCATATGGGCAATGTCCTTAATTGTGTATTTTTCTTTGATCATTATAATAAATAAAAAGGGGGAAGGATGTTTAACATTACAAATTTACTTTAACTATTTGTTAACATTAAATATAGAAATAATCTTACTAATCTAACTAAAATTTTTGACCTCTTGCTAGAATTTAGGATTAAGGTCTCCTTTTTGAAATAATACGAAAATTAAATAAAGCAAAGCTTGGATCCGGATTTCCGGCCATGGGATAAGGCAAAAAATGTAAATTTAATTGGAAGTATTAGGCATCTATTGGTGGGTTTTTAAGCAGACGATCAAAACCTTCCAATATGGTAGCCAATATTATAATTAAAAAACATCCGAAAGCGTTTAACCACAAATATGACATCCAATCGTAACTCCAACCAATTATAACAATAATTTGGGTTATCAAGGCGGCTACGAATACCGCATTTCCTTTGATGAATTTAAAAAAGAAAGCAATTAGAAAAATACCCAATACGTTTCCGTAGAAAATAGAACCTATAATATTGACCAACTGGATAAGGTTATCAAAAAGGTTGGCCACACAGGCTATCGTAATGGCGATTGCCCCCCAGATCAAAGTAAATAACTTAGAAACTTTTACATAATGTTCTTGGGTAAATTCACCCTTAATATTACGTTTATATAGATCTAGGGAGCTAACCGTTCCTAGGGCATTTAATTCCGATGCAGTAGAGGACATGGCGGCAGATAGTATTACGGCCAGCAAAAGACCAATAAGTCCCTTTGGCAAAAAATTTAAAATAAAATGTATAAACACATAATCCTTATCATTGGTCTCTACGCTATCATTGGCCATAGAAATTAAGGCTTGGGCGGCCTTTCTATTTTCCTTATCCTTATTATTTATATTTATAATGTGCTGCTTGGCATCTTCGATGGCGTCGTATTCCTTAAGATCCAGAGCCCCCGAAAATTTATTCTGGGCCATCCTCATTTCTCCTTCCAAAACCAAGTGCTCATCTTCCAATAACGTATAATCCTTGGCATAGGAAGATTCCATAATAGCATTGGTAGCGGCAGGATTAAAGTTTAATGGGGAATGGTTAAATTGAAAAAATATAAAAACCATGACACCCACCAATAATATAAAGAATTGCATAGGAATTTTTAGTAATCCGTTGAATATTAATCCAAGCTGACTTTCCCGTACCGTTTTACCTGATAGATACCGTTGAACCTGGCTTTGGTCTGTGCCAAAATAGGCCAGGGCAAGAAATAATCCACCTGTAATTCCGCTCCAGAAAGTGTACCGACTTGTTGTGTTAAAACTAAAGTCCAAAATATTCAATTTATCACTAGCCCCCGCAATCTTAAGGGCCTTGCTGAAAGTAATGTCTTCGGGTAAATAACCAAGAATAAAGAAGAATGCTATGAACATTCCTGTCATTATAATAAACATTTGTTGCTTGTGGGTAACGCTAACGGCTTTGGTGCCGCCGGAAACCGTATAAATAATAACAAGAATACCTATCAAAATATTTAGGGTTCTTAAATCCCAGCCCAATACGGCGGATAAAATAATAGATGGCGCAAAAATGGTAATACCGGCGGCAAGTCCTCGTTGAATTAAAAACAACAAAGCTGCCAAGGTCCGAGTTTTAAGATCAAATCGGTTTTCTAAAAATTCATAAGCCGTATAAACATTAAGCTTATGATAAATAGGAATAAATACAATACATATAATAATCATGGCCAAGGGAAGTCCAAAATAAAATTGAACGAATCCCATTCCGTCATGAAAAGCCTGACCAGGTGTGGATAAAAAAGTAATGGCACTGGCCTGTGTGGCCATAACAGAAAGACCTATTGTCCACCATTTGGCATCGTGACCGCCAAGCACATAGTCCTTAACATCTTTACTTCCCTTAGTTTTCCATACACCATAGCCAACAATGAACAAAAGGGTTCCAATAAGTATGATCCAATCTATTGTAGCCATATTAACGGTTTCCGGTCATTATTAAATAAAAAACAACAATATAGATAATATTCAATATCAATACTACCGAATATTCCTTCTTCCAATCAAATTTTTCGAACATAAATATGCTTGTTATTTGTTTTTTATTTCTGGCTTTCCTGTTTCAAGGAGAGCATATTGGCAAAAAGTCTGTATGCTCCCGTTACCCCGGCAGGTAATTCCCTAAAAAAACTTAATCCCGTATAAATATAGTTCCCCTTACCGTACGGTGCAACTAAAAGGCTGCCATTTAATGCTGTTTCCCCCTCATCGTTCATAGAAAGTATAGGCGTGAATTCATTGGACCATTGTTCAGGAAAATACAGGCCACGTTCTTGAACCCACCCTTTAAAATCGTTTTCAGTTATTTTATTAGGATAATTTACAACGGGATGGCGATTGGCCAGAATTTTTACGTCAGAGGTTTCATCGGTGACCCGATCACGGGAAACGGATAAGGGGTAGGGGGCAAGGTTCTCTACGTCCAACCCATTTCTTCCCGCGGTGTTATACTGAATAATTAAATTGCCTCCATCCTTTACGTAATCCAATAAATAACGCTGTTTAAATTTCAGTTCATCCACTACATTGTAGGCTCTTATTCCGACCACAATTGCATCAAAATTCGACAGGGAACCGTCCTGTATGGAAATGGGGTCAATTTTAATGACCTTATAGCCTATTTGTTCCAAGCTTTCAGGAATCTCGTCTCCGGCACCAACAATGTAACCAATGTTCTCTCCGGTCTTGTTAATGTTTAGTCGAACCACTTTGGTCTCAGAGGGCATTAATACGGATTGCTTTGGAATATGGTCATAGCTAATCTCGATAAGCTCTTTGGATATTTCCTTACCATTTACTTTAATAATGGGCGAAATATAGTTCTCATTCTCGTAGGATGGAGGAGTCACTAGGAAATTTAGTGTTTGTTGATCTCCATTCTTCTCTATTTCGAAGGGCTTAATTTCTTGGTCCACTTTCCAGCCTTTGCCGAAACATAATTGTAATTCCCCTTTTACATTATCTTTTAATGCTTTTATGGTTACTGGAATTTCTTTAGGCTCAGAGGTCGCAAAAATGACTACTTTGTCTTTAAAACCGGCTGTGGCCTCCGGCAAAATTTCAAAAGGCTGGTATATTTCCCCTTTTTCAGGTTTGGAATATTTGTAAACAACTGGTTTGTCAATTTTAATTGGATATCCGTTGAATTCCAATTCAAAAGTCGCTACAAAGGCATTGGGAGTCTCTGGCCTACCAATTAAATTTTGGTCGATTACCTTGTACATCCCTATAGTTCCTTTGCTATTTAACCAGTAAGGACTGGTGTAATTTGTATTGGATGGAACTTCTAAATTTATGTTGATCAATTCCTTTTTATTATCCTTTAAAGGCAGGTTTTTGACCAAGGAACCATCCTTCGTAATGGAAACGGTTTTAAGAATGATGTTGGCTGCGCTTCTATTTAACGCTTCAATATTTACGGATATATGGCTGCCCGGATAAGTGTGGGATTCTGTTGTAGTGGCTTCCAGATAGAGACCGCAAACCGACTGGATAATATCTTCCAACTCCTTTTTTTTGATGGACTTCCAGTGCTCATCTTTAATATTTAATAAAGCCTTGTAGCCCTCGATTAACTTTGGTAAATGTTTTGAGGGATTGGTGAAATCGAAATTCTTCTCTACCTCCAGCAAAATTTCACCAACTGCCTTACCTCCTTCAACTCGGGTCCATGTAGTGTTAATTCCGTCGAAAATATTGGATTTATCCTTGGGAAGGTCTCCTTTTAGAAGCTCTACATATTCATTTTCACTTCCACGGGAGGTTAGTCTTCCGAATCCTTGGCACAAATGTTGGCTACTGGCAAGCGATGCAATCTCGTTATTGGAGATACCCCTCAAAGGATAATAGACCCCAACATCCAGATCTATCATTTTGGATTTGTCCGCTGCTTGAAATTTGTCCTCACTGCCATAAAACCACCAAGATGTATTAAAAAAAAGCCTCTTAGGTTGCCATACGGAGGTGGACTTTAGTTGTTCTGGATAAATGTTGGGATCAATGGCCAAATCAAAAGCCTCATAGCTCAACATGGCGGAGGAAGTGTGATGGCCATGGGTAGTACCGGGTGATCTATGGTCAAACCTATTAATGATAACATCTGGTTTATAATTACGTATAATCCATATAACATCGCTCAATACCGCCTCCTTGTTCCAGATTTTAAGAGTTTCGTTAGGATGTTTGGAGTATCCAAAATCGTTCGCCCTTGTAAAAAATTGTTCCCCACCATCGATACGCCTGGCGGCCAATAGTTCCTGAGTACGTAAAACCCCCAATAATTCCCTTAGTTCCGAGCCTATTAAATTTTGGCCACCATCACCACGTGTTAGTGATAAATAAGCGGTCTTGGCTTTTACCTCATTGGAAAGATATGATATGAGCCTTGTATTTTCATCATCTGGATGGGCGGCTATATATAGGGCAGTGCCCAGAAAATTTAATTTCTGAATAGAATTATATATGTCCGAAGAAGTATTTTTTCTAGGTGCTTGTGCGAAAATAGGTTTACAGGAAAGCAGTATTCCTAAAAAGAATACCCAATAAAGGCGCATACAAATTTTGTTTTAGTTGGTCCTCAAATATAGAAATATATAATCCGAGAGCGTAATATTTACAACTTCTTTAACACCTTATAGGGCATCATTATTTTCTAAGGAATCTTCGTAGGTTTCCGCCAGTACTATTGCTTTCTGAAGCATCATATTATTAGGATAGGTTAATAACTCCCCATTGTTCCTTCTAAGATGCACATGAAAAGCCCTGATATCCTCAATTAAATAAATTTCTTCTGGCAATTCAATTTCCTTGTCCATTATTTTTATTTTATCCCCAATTCTAAAAGGAAATGAAAAAAACAGGATAACTCCAGCGGTTATATTGCTTAAGATAGACCACTGTGCGAAAAGGGCAACGCCTATTACAGCAAAAGCAGAGGAAAAAACCACACCAATATCCTTCATTTCTACTCCCCAAATCAAAATTAAGGCAATTATTCCTAAAGTGGTCAGGCCTGCGGTAGAGTATTTTATGATCAATCGGGTACGGACCTTGTTTATATCACTAATTTTCCCAACTTTTCTTATAGTTTTTGCACCCAGATACTTTAATATGAGAAAGACCAACAAACAAATGCCCGTGCCTACCAGTTCATCTTGGTAATCTAAAAAAAATGTATCCATAAATATTATAATCCTAAACTGTCTCGCAAAAATACATCACTATTTCTGTTTTCCTGCCAATAAGCCCTTTTTAATGTTTTTATTTTAGTAGCTTTTGTTGTAAGTGTTTGGGACTCGGGTCCAAACCCACTTTGGTAGCTTTCGGACCATTTCTCAATGCCATAGGGGAAAGATTTTGAAAAGGTGATGGCCAATGTTCTCTCCAATTCCGGATAAGTAATTTTATAAGTGTAGAAGCCGTCCTCTGTTATTATCTCTGCATTGGCCTCGTAGGCCTTTAATTCTTTGTGTGCCAAGCGTATATATTCCAGTGAAGGAATGATTTTTATGTTGCCCTGAGGTAGGTTGTTGGGGTTGATCCTTATTTTATTCCAAATTTCATTTTCCAAATCGGTCTTTTCCAATGTCATGGTTTGGTCACTTTCACTCTCAAAATACGAAAAGGAGCTGACTTCAAATTTATCCCTATTGTTCAATTGGGTATATACCTGGCCACACCATTCTTGTACGGAGGTAGAGAGTTTTATGGCATGTTGATTATCTGATACAGGATAAAAACTACTGTTCATAATGGAGTAGGGGTAGATTCCAGTTAAGAATTTTTTAGTGCTGTTTAGTTTTAGTACGGATACATTGTCTGGATTTGATTTATCGGCCTTTACCTGTTTGTCTGCCACAAAAGGTTCTGTTACGTATATTAAAACGGCATTCCCGTCCCTAAGCTCGCCGTAGCGGGCTTGTTCCAATTTAAAGGAAGTGATTTCGGCTTTCCCTGCGTACCAGTAACTTTTGAATTCTTCCGATATCCGATTTTTTACCGGCTTGGAATCGGTTATTTTCACCTCGTTGGAAACAAGGGGACTCTTATCGTTATGTTTTGAACTTTCCTTACAGGTATTAAAAACAAAAAATAGAAATAGGGCGGATAATAAATGGAATTTTATAGGAGGTTGCATAACACTTAAATTTTTATAAAATTATTCAAAATTACTTAGCCTACCATGGCTATTAACGTTTTGTAAACCAATTGAGTGGGCAAGCCTACCACGTTGGTATAGGAACCCTGAATTTCTTCTATGCCTATTAGCCCTATCCAATCCTGAATTCCATAGCCTCCTGCTTTATCAAAAGGATTAAAGTTTTTTACATAGTACCATATTTCTTCATCCGTCAATTCCCGGAATTTTACCCGTGTGCAAAGGTTTACGGTTTGTTGCATTTCATTAGTGGTAAAGCACACGGAGGTTATTACATCATGCCAGTCATTGGAAAGTGTTTTTAGCATGCTATAGGCGTCATCTTCGTCCATAGGCTTTGCCAGGGATTTTTGATTATGCCACACGACAGTATCTGAGGTTATTAGGATTTCCTTGTTTTCCAATTCATCTTTAAAGCCCGTTGCCTTCAATTCGGCCAGATAATCAGAAATTTGCACCCCCTTTAAATGTGAGGGATAAGTTTCCTCAATATCAACTAAATGAATTTTAAAATCAATCCTCATTTCCCTTAAAAACTGTTGCCTTCGGGGAGAAGAGGAGGCCAATATTACCTTGTAATTATTTAAGTTGTTTTGAGCCATGGCTTTAATCGTTCACGGCGCTAAAATTTTCGGCCCAATGCCCTCTAACTTTCAGAACTTGTTCTATAACATCCCTAACACAACCATCACCACCGTGTTTATGGGAGATGTATTTGGCTATTGCCTTTACTTCTGGAACGGCATTTTGCGGACAACAAGGAATGCCCGCTAATCTCATTGGGGGAATATCGGGGATATCATCGCCCATATACAAGACATGTTGTGGATTTATATTGTAAATGTCCAAATATTCATCAAAAGGATCTATTTTGTGGTGGGCGCCCATATGGATATCGGTAACCCCCAAGCCTCTTAAACGCAGCCTTACTCCTTCGTTGGTGCCTCCAGAAATAATGCATACATTATACCCCTGTTGAATGGCCACTTTTATGGCATAACCATCCTGAACGTTCATGGTCCTAAGCATTTCTCCATCGGTTGTAATAATAATTTTGCCATCAGTGAATACACCGTCTACATCAAATACAAAAGTGGTAATGTCTACCAGTAGTTCCTTATAGCTTTTTTCCATATTTTTCTTTTATCGATTTGCTTAGCAAGCTGTAAATATCCTGATAATTTTTATTTTTAAGTTGATTTAAATGGGATTCCATGGTCTTTAGATCATTTCTTTTGGCCGGTCCTGTTTGAGCTTCCAACGGCACTAAAAAATCAAGTTTATGCACAGTTTCTTTAATTAAAGGGGTTAAAATGCTAAAAGGCAAATTATTGTCGGTACAAATTTCACTGGCAATGGTAAAGAGATGATTGCTGAAATTATTGGCAAAAACTGCGGCCAAATGAATGGATTTCCTTTGATCTGAAGATATTTCATGAACCTCTAAGGAGACCAGTTGTGCTAACTGTTGCAATAGTTTTAAGTCCTTTTTATTTTCGGCCTCAATACATAGGGGTACAGTCTTAAAATTGATCGATTTTCCCTCACTAAAACTTTGAAGCGGGTAAAATACGCCTCTTCTTACTTGATTACCAAGGGCGGAGATCGGAACACTTCCCGAGGTGTGTGCAACGATGCCTTTTTTTCGGTTCAGGAATTGTGCTACTTCTGCCACGGCGTCGTCACTTACCGCAATGAGGAAAATATCGGCCTCTTCAATTTTTGAAAAATCCGTACTCGTATCCACCTTGTCTTTGAAATAGGAAAGTGTATAGTCATTCCGGCCAATTACTTGGCGCACATTTACTTCTTCAATATCCCAAAAGGCATCGAATAAATGTTTGGCAACATTGCCAGTTCCCAATATTACAACTGATATCATAGTCAAAAGTAAATATTATATAAAAATTTCAGGACTATGTGGGATAAGTTTTTTGCCTGCAATAATTATACAAGCTTACAACAGGACCTCGAAGTCCATCATTTGGTTAGTATTTACAATATCATTTGGTTAAATTAAATTAATGAAAAATGGTGTGTTTTCTAATTCTCGATATGAAGCTTGATCCCAATATTCCATTCCAAGAAGAAATTAATGGGTACCAAAGCCACAATGCACCTCCTGTTTAAAATTGAAGTTGTTTTGGAACGCTACAATAATAAATTTCGGTTATTTAATATTTTAAAATACAATATCGCTGTCAGTTTGTAAAAGCTTAAATACACTTTGGAAGGCAGGCCTATAATTTGGACTATATATTCTGCGATTTTTATTAAAGTAAACACTCAATTAACAAAAGATTTGATATTTAAACCCTTATAAAAATGTATTTTTGCATGTTTAAATCAAACCTTTCTTACCAAAATGATTGAGCGCTTAAAAAAGATCCTTTTTTCCACCCGTTTAACTGCCGTTTTATTTATTGTTTTTGCTACCGCCATGGCCTTCGGTACTTTCATTGAAAGTTGGTATAGCACCGCTACGGCAAGAATTTGGATTTACAATGCCACATGGTTCGAGGCAATTATGGTATTTTTTGTCATCAATTTTATTGGTAATATTTCGCGATATAAGCTGTTAAGAAAGGAAAAATGGGCGGTATTAATGCTACATCTTTCATGGATTCTGATCATTATAGGTGCCTTTGTTACAAGATATATAAGTTTTGAAGGGGTAATGCCAATTAGGGAAGGAAATACGGAAAACGTTTTCTTTTCGGACAAAACCTACTTGACCGTCTATGTAGATGGTGAAATAAACAAGGAACCGAAGCGTAAAATTTTGGAGGATGATATTTTGGTCACCACTGAAGCCATAAAATCCAATCTGCCTTGGAATTCCGATTTTAATGGACAGCCATTTACGATTTCCTATGTCGGATTTATTGAAGGCGCAAAAGAAGGATTGATAGAAGATCCCAATGGGAAGCAATATCTAAAAATTGTGGAAGCTGGTGATGGTCAGCGTCACGATCATTATTTGGAAAGTGGGGAAGTTACCAGTATTCATAATGTGCTGTTTTCCTTGAACAAAATGACCGAGGGGGCTATAAATATTATGGAATCCAACGGGGAATTTCAAATTAAATCCCCCTTTGAAGGGCAATTTATGAGAATGGCCGATCAGTTTCAAGGGACTTTGGTAAAGGATAGTATTCAAACTTTTCAATTAAGATCTTTATATACAACCGCAGGAATGCAGTTCGTAGTTCCAGAACCAATAATGAAGGGGTCCTATGGTGTAATTCCCATTCCTGAAAAAGAGAAAACACCAAATGACCTAAATGCATTGATTGTAGATATTAGCAGTAATGGGGAGACTGTTCGCAAAAAATTATTGGGAGCAAAAGGCACATCAAATTTTTCAGGTGAATTTAAGGTAGGAGGGCTAGACTTTAATTTATCCTATGGATCTAAGGTATATACCTTGCCTTTTGGAATTAAATTGAACGATTTTATAGCCGAAAAACATCCAGGTACTGAGAACAGCTATGCTTCTTTTATGAGTAAGGTTTCCATAGAGGACGACCGTCCGTTTGATTATGACATATATATGAACCACATTTTGGATCACAAAGGGTATCGTTTTTTCCAAGCTAGTTTTCACCCAGATGAAAAAGGAACCGTATTATCCGTAAACCACGATTTTTGGGGTACATGGATAACTTATATTGGATATTTCCTGTTGTATGCAGGGCTTATGGGTATCATGTTTTTTGGCAAGACCAGATTTAAAGATCTAGGTGCTTCTTTGGAAAAATTGAAAAACAAAAGATCTAAGTTGGTAGTGCTTTTTATTCTGGGTAGCAGTTTAAATATGATGGCTCAGGAAAATGCACCTGCAGATGGGCACGGACATGATAATACCCCAACCGCCAAGCAAGTAGATTCATTATTGCACGCCATTACCCCGTCTAAGGAGCATGCTGCCAAATTTGGCAAGTTGGTGATCCAAGATGCCGGTGGGCGTATGAAGCCCATAAATACATTTTCCTCAGAGTTATTGAGAAAACTTAGTCTCAACGAGAAGTATACCGACTTTAATTCTGACCAAGTATTTCTATCCATGATGTTGAATCCTAGGGTCTGGTATTATGCAGAATTTATAGCCTTGGATAAAAAAGGACAAAATGATAGTATTCGCAAGATCATAGGCCTGGAACATGGAAAGGAATTTGCCAAGGCTACAGATTTCTTTGATGCAAAAGGTCAGTACAAATTATCTTCTTATCTGCAAGAGGCCTATGCTACCAATACTCCGAACCAATTCCAAAAGGACTTTAAGAGTTTGGATGAACGTTTGGTACTATTGAATAGGGCTTTGGGAGGTGACATAGTTAAAATTTTCCCATTGCTAAACGATGAAAACAATAAATGGATTTCAGCGGTGGAGTATAGGGGCGGAAAATTTCAAGTGTCAGATTCCCTTTATGCCAATTTTATAAAAAACGCAGTTCCCTTTTATTTAATGAGCCTGGAAAAAGCCGTTCAGAATGGCGACTATTCCGAAGCCGATAAATTGTTGGCCGCGTTTAAAAAGAACCAAGAAAATCACGGGAGTGAAGTATTGCCTTCTGAAAACAAGATTAAAGCCGAAGTGTTCTACAATAAGGCAGATATATACAATAAACTTTACAGGTATTATGCCCTTGTAGGTCTGTTGATGTTTGTTCTCCTTGTATTTCAAATTCTTAAAGATAGAAAGTCGCTGCGATATGCTATAGTGGGCATCAAGACCTTGATTTATGTATTTTTTATATTGCATACCCTTGGATTGGTAATGCGATGGTATATTTCAGGACATGCGCCATGGAGTGATGCCTATGAAAGTATCCTTTATGTTTCATGGGCCACTCTGGGCATGGGACTCCTGTTCAGCAAGAAGAGCGATATGACCGTGGCGGCAGCTACTTTTGTCACCGCAATGCTGTTATGGATTGCCCATCAGAGTTGGGTAGACCCTTCTATAGCCAATCTTGTGCCGGTACTGGATAGTTATTGGTTAATGATACATGTGGCGGTTATCGTTGGCAGTTATGGCCCACTTACTGTGGGAATGATCTTGGGCGTTGTGAGTCTATTGCTTATAATTATGACAAACGACAAGAACAAGGTGAGAATGGAACATAACATTAAGGAGCTTACCATAATTAATGAGTTATCCTTAACGGTTGGTTTGGTGATGCTGACCATTGGAAACTTCTTGGGAGGGCAATGGGCCAATGAAAGTTGGGGCCGCTATTGGGGATGGGATCCAAAGGAGACCTGGGCCTTGATTTCCATAATGATCTATGCTTTTGTGATTCATACCAGATTGATTCCGGGTTTACGCGGAAAATGGTTGTTTAATTTGTTGAGCGTAATTGCGTTCGGAAGTATTATGATGACCTACTTTGGTGTCAATTTCTATCTTGTCGGATTGCATAGTTACGCCAGCGGGGCACAGGTTATTACCCCTACCTTTATTTATTATACGATTTTTGGCGTAGTGGTTTTGGGAGGTGTAAGTTATTGGCGCAATAAAAAATTCTATGCCAAGTAATTTTGTGATATTTAAAAAATGATGCATATTTGTGTCATTATGAAGTAAAGGAATTATGTTTTTTATAGATGTCAGATCAATTACTTGGAGAATCTAATTATTAGATTCCCAGTTATTGAATGCGTTTGTTTTCTTCGTCCAACATAATTTTCTTTACTCATGGGAAATCCAAATAAGCTTACCCTATCTAAATTATATAAGTATTTTATTATTGCCGTGACCGGCAAGGAATCCGAATTTACTACTGGAAGTATTCGAAAGGCCATTTTTATGCTATCCATTCCAATGATTTTGGAAATGTTGATGGAATCTATTTTTGCCTTGGTAGATATTGCCTATGTATCGAGGGTAAGTGTCAATGCCGTTGCTACCATAGGGCTTACCGAATCTGTGATTACATTGATTTATGCCATAGCCATTGGATTAAGTATGGCCGCAACCGCCATTGTTGCCAGAAGGATTGGTGAAAAAAATATTAAAGGCGCCAGGGAATCTGCCGTACAGGCCATTTTATTAGGTATCACTGTTGCACTAATAACAGGTGTAATCGGGGCTTTCTACGCAGAGGATATCCTTGGACTAATGGGTGGGAGCAAAGAACTAATTGCCGAAGGTAAGGGGTATACCCGCCTAATGTTCGGAGGCAATATTACTATTTTACTCCTATTCTTGATAAATGCCGTCTTTAGAGGAGCTGGGAATGCCTCGATTGCCATGTGGACCCTAGTGCTTTCCAACGGTCTAAATATTATTCTTGATCCGATCTTTATTTTTGGATGGGGACCCATTCCCGAATATGGGGTTATGGGCGCCGCCATTGCGACCAATATTGGCCGGGGTTCTGCGGTTTTATTTCAAGTGGCGATTTTGTTCGTTGGATGGGGCAGAATCAAATTACAATGGTCCGATTTTGTTATTAGGACCAAGGTTATGACCAACCTCATAAATGTTTCACTTGGAGGAATAGCTCAATTCTTGATCGGCACCTCTAGCTGGATATTTCTAATGCGCATAATGTCGGAATTTGGAAGTGAAGTCCTTGCTGGCTATACCATTGCCATTAGGGTAATGATGTTTTCCCTTATGCCTTCTTGGGGAATGAGTAATGCAGCAGCTACTTTAGTGGGGCAAAACCTAGGTGCCAAACAACCAAACAGGGCAGAAATTTCGGTTTGGAAAACAGGAAAGTATAATGCCATATTTATGTTTTTAATATCATTGATATACCTATTCTTTGCCAAAGACATAATTATGTTCTTTAACACTACTCCGCAAGTGGTTGAAAATGGAACCTTATGCCTACAAATAATTGCTGCCGGATATGTGTTCTACGCCTATGGTATGGTATTAACACAAGCGTTCAATGGTGCTGGGGATACCAGGACCCCTACCAAAATAAATTTTTTGATATTCTGGGTATTTCAGCTTCCCATGGCATATCTCATAGCTATAACCTTTAATTATGGGGCAATCGGTGTATTTATTGCCATTGCTGTTGCCGAGATTTTGCTGACCGCGATAAGTTACATACTGTTTAAAAAAGGAAAATGGAAAGAAATTCAAGTATGACCTATTTTTGTAACTTTATGCCTCATTATCAATCTTAAATAGATAAAATGAAACAACAAAAAAATGGCCTTAATACCATTTGCACCCATGTTGGTCAGTTGGAGGATAAGGAATTCAAAGGCGCTATCTCCCCATTGTACATGGGTACTGCCTATGCCTTTGAGGATATAGACGTAAAGCGTTACCCAAGATATTTTAATACACCCAATCAAGTAGCCTTGACCAAAAAGATAGCGGCATTGGAACATGCGGAAGCAGCATTGATTTTTGGTAGCGGCATGGCCGCCATCAGTACCTCCTTACTTGCCTTTTTAAAGGCAGGGGATCATATAGTATTACAAAAAATTATTTATGGCGGTACTTATAATCTGATAGTAGAGGAATTTGAAAAGTTTGGGTTATCCTACTCCTTTACCGATGGCTTCCGGGCACAGGATTTTGAGGCAAAAATTCAGGAAAACACCAAAGTTATTTATATAGAGACCCCATCAAATCCCTTATTGAATATTACGGATTTAAAAATGGTTGCCGATATTTCAAAAAAACATGGTATTGTATCCATGATCGATAATACTTTTGCCAGTCCCGTTAACCAAAACCCTGTTGATTTTGGAATTGATATAATTATCCATAGTGCCACTAAATATATGGGCGGACATTCTGATATTTGTGCCGGTGCTGTTGCTTCCACAGAGGAATATATACAGCGCATCTTCCATTTGGCTAAAAATCTCGGAGGCAGTCTTAGCGATTATACCGTTTGGTTATTGGAGAGAAGTATTAAGACCATGGGGATACGGGTCAAGGCCCAAAACGAGAATGCGCAGCGCATGGCAGAATATTTATATAACCACAAAGATATTGCCGCTGTATATTATCCCGGACTACCTTCACATCCTGATTACGACATAGCCAAGAAGCAGATGAAGGGCTTTGGAGGCATGTTGTCCTTTGAGTTGAATGCTGATTTTAATGCTTCTAAATTTCAAAAGTCCTTAAACCTTATAAAACCTGCCATGAGTCTGGCGGGAGTGGAGAGTACGGTACTTTCCCCAACCCTAACTTCCCATTCCCTTTTGAGTGCAGAAGAGCGTAAGCGACAGGGAATAGCGGATGGTTTGATTCGTTTTTCTGTAGGCATAGAAGAACCAGAGGATTTAATTGCTGATATTGAACAGGCTATGGAAAAGGTAAGGGAGGAAAGGAAATTGGCCGTCTAGCATAACATGGGCCCAAACTCGGACTAAACATAACCATTGATAAAAGAAAAGTTTTTGTGGAGATAATTTGAAAGCTTTCTAGAACATATTAGACATATATTAAATGAAATTAGACATATTAGTATTTGGTGCACATCCCGATGATGCAGAATTGGGGGCAGGGGCAACAATAGCGAAAGAAGTGGCCAATGGAAAAAAAGTAGGTATAGTAGATTTGACACGTGGCGAATTGGGTACACGTGGTTCCGCGGAAATTAGGGATAGGGAAGCAGCGGAGGCCGCCGATATTTTAGGCGTGGCGGTGCGTGAAAATTTGGAATTTTCCGATGGATTTTTCACTAACGACAAGAAGCATCAATTGGAGGTAATTAAAATGATCCGTAAGTATAAACCCGAAACGGTATTGTGCAATGCCATAGATGATCGCCATATTGATCATGCCAAAGGTAGTAAGTTGGTTAGTGATGCCTGTTTTTTGAGCGGACTAATTAAAATAGATACAAAGATCGATGGGGAAGAATCGTGGCAAGAGGCTTGGAGACCCAAACTCGTACACCATTACATACAATGGAAAAATATTGAACCTGATTTTGTGGTGGATGTATCGGAATTTATAGATATAAAGGTTAAAGCCATTATGGCCTATAGTTCCCAATTTTACGATCCTAAAAGCAAGGAGCCTGAAACACCTATCAGTAGTAAAAACTTTATAGACAGTGTAGTATACAGATCAAGGGATTTAGGTAGAATGGTAGGGATATCTTATGGGGAAGGATTTACCACAGAGCGATTTGTAGCCGTTAATAGCCTTGATAGTCTTATTTAGGCCGATTTTTGGAAATGTTTTTTGCCCTTGGGAACTGTAAAATAAAAGGTAGAGCCAACGTTAAGTTCACTCTTGACCCAAAGGTTTCCTCCGTTATTGGTGATCATTTCACTGCAAAGCGACAAGCCTAGGCCTGTTCCCTTTTCATTATTGGTGCCGTAGGTGGAAATAGTCGCGTTTTTCGACAATATCTTTTCCTGAATGGATTCGTCTATTCCTATGCCGGTATCTTTGACATATATCTCCAAGAACTCAAGCCTATCTACGTAGCCAATGGTAATATGCCCGTTGTTCGGGGTAAATTTTAGGGCGTTGCTCAAAAGATTTCTAATTACAATATCCATTTGGTCCTCATCAGACCAAACAATGGCCCTATTGACAATTAAATTGTCCATTGTAATCATTTTGGTATAGGCAATTTCACTAAGAAGGTTAATATTGTTCTCTACAATGTAGTTTAAATCAATATTGGCAGGGTTGGTAGTCGCTTCCTGCATCTGCGATTGTCCCCAATTTAGAAGGTTGTTCAAAGTAAAAGAGATACTATTTACATCGTTTTTTAATTTTGGAATAAACTCCTTAAATTCCGATTCCTTTATATCACCGCTGTTTAATAATTTTAATAGCCCTTCAAGCGCTCCTATAGGACCGCGCAGGTCATGCGCAATTATAGAAAAAAGTTTATTCTTTGTGTTGTTGCTTTCCCATAACTCGGACTCCCTTAATTCCAAATCCTGTTTTTGTCTATTGAGTTCCTTGTTGAGTTTTTTAAGTATTTTTTGTCCTCTAATCACTAAAAAGGCTATAGCCCCCATTATGATTACAAATAGTAATGCAATATAAATGTATAGACGTTGTTTGGCCAAGGCCTTTTCATTCTTTATCTCCAACGCTTCTTGCTGATTCTTATGGCTGATCTCTGTCTTTAGCATGTTCAGGCTCATTTTATTCTCATCCCTGGACAAAGTATCCGATAATTGTCTGAAAATTTCATGATATTTTAGGGCCTCAGCATAGTTCTCTTGATTTTTAAAGACCTTATATAGTGTGTTGGAACATTTTTTAATGCCCTCCATAGATTTAATGGTGGTAGAGATTTCAAAGCCCATCATGGCATAATTATGCGAAATACTATCTCTTTTCAGTCCAAAATTGGCTTCTGCCATACCATTGTAGAGATCAATTATCGCCCGGTCATCCTGAAGATTTTCATGTAATAAATTACTTTTATCGTACCAATACAATGCCCGCGTATATTGCTTTTGCTTTAAATAAATCTTTCCCTTTACTTCGTACGAAAAGGCAAGCCAATCCCAAACCTCATATTTTTCAAAAATACCGATACTGCGATTAATTTTGAACAGTGCATTTTGGAAATCTCCGGTTTCAGCATAAATGGAGGCCACATTACTCATGGTCTCCGCTGAATTTTTATCATCTCCAATTTTATTGTTTATTTTTTCTACCTTATTATAAAATTCAAGGGCTTGATTATAATCTTTTTGGGTGGCATATAAATTGGCTACATTTTCATATAGAATTGATTCCATTTTTTTGTTGCCATGTGCTTGGGCCAGTTTAATATTTTCGAAATAGCCCAATAAAGCAATGGAATAATTTCCGTTGTATACGTTTTCATTGGCCAATTCATTACCTATTCTTAAAGTGAGATCACTGTTATTATTCTTTTCGGCATACACAAGGCCCTTTTCATAGTTCTCTATGGCCAATGTATGTTCTCCAATGTCTGAATAATAGGTGCCAAGGTTAAATAAAGACTCACTAACTCCTTCGGAATAATCTATTTTATGACTTAATTTTTGAGCTTCATTGGCAAGCAACAAAAGACTATCTGGATTTAAAAATCGAAGCTTAGCACTAAGATCGTTCAATAACCCGATGTATATGGTGTCCTTATTTACTTGTTTCTCCTGACTGCGTAAGGTGGTTATTTTTTGTATTAATTCTCCATACGAGGTTTCTTGGGCGAAGTTCACCCCGTAAAAGAAAAGTAGAATCCAGAACACCGTCAGTTTAACTTTAAACTCCCGTGAACTTGTATTTAATGTTTTAAAAGACATTTATCCTAATTTATCAGGCATAAAAATATCTTTCAAATAAAAAATAAGCTAATAAATGTTGTGAAACCGTGGGTTTATGTGTGTTTTATCTAAATAAAGGTGTATTTGGTCGATAAAATGGTTGTCTCCAAAAGCTATAATTCTGCTTTTGAGCTTATTACAGAATGTTATAAAATAAGCTGAAAATTATTTTGAACGATAGAACTAAAGATTTATCTTTGCCACCGTTTACAAATGGTGGTTGTAGCTCAGCTGGTTAGAGCATCGGTTTGTGGTACCGAGGGTCGCCGGTTCGAACCCGGTCTTCCACCCAAAAACAATACCCTGTCAGAGATGACAGGGTTTTTTTGTGCTTTTAATCCAAGGTTGTGGGTTGTTTTGGCATAGTAAAATTATATCTATCTGGAAGGCTTAGCGATTTTACTATATTTACATAATTAAGATTTATAATTAGTTGTAGTAGTTCTTGATTGGTTATAGGAAATTCACATTATGTTTATATTATATAGGTTATCGCTACTTTTTTTTTGTGCTAAGCAATGGTCTATTCTCCCAGGAGGGTAGGGTTGATTGGGCACCTGACCATACATTTAAAATTGAAGATTTTCAAGGTTCAAAAACAATAATTGGTGAGGACAATGATAAGGTGTTTGTTCAATCTGGTGTTATGCTGGATTTCGCATTTCAAATGTCCAATATTGAATTTATGTTCACGAAGAACTTCAACTCAAAAGTGAGTTGTACCTTTCTAAAGGATGCGGCAGTTATTATGGCACCGGATAGTTTGAAAGCTAAAAAATTGATAGCTCTTGTTGAATTTGACTTTGATCTCTCAGAGCTTTATGCCAGAAAGATTAGAAAGGAACTATTTGAAAACAAAAAAACCTTTTCCGATGCAACGTTTTTTCAACCCTTTTTTGACAAAATGATAGCTGAACGAAATAAGATAAGCTCAAGGGTCTATTCAGATTCGGATTTTGGAAATAAGGATGTTGTTTTAAAAAAAGAACATGAAGCCGTTAAAGGTGAACTTGTTTCATTATCTGATTTCTGCAAGGAGTGCAAGCCCCCCAAAAACCGCGATAAATCCAATTGAACAATTACAACAGATCCTCCTAACTTATATAATTCCATATATTTTTATATTTCACCAATTGCGTATAGGCGTGAAGTATAATAGGATGATTTTGTAAACTAATATCCTCCTTTAAAATTTTAAGAGCATGGTATCTTGCCGTTTTTAGAATATCATTGTCCCTTATAATATCCGCTATCTTTAGATTTAGCACCCCGCTTTGTTGGGTCCCCATTAAATCCCCTGGTCCTCTAAGCTTTAAATCTACTTCGGCAATTTGAAATCCATCATTGGTACCCACCATGGTTTCCAATCTTGTTTTTGAATCGGAAGAGAGTTTATGTCCGGTCATTAATATGCAAAAACTTTGATCGGCACCACGACCTACCCGGCCTCTTAATTGGTGAAGCTGGGATAACCCAAACCGCTCAGCACTTTCAATTATCATAACGGAGGCGTTGGGAACATTAACACCTACCTCAATTACGGTTGTAGCCACCATAATATGGGTTTCTCCCTTCACAAAGCGCTCCATTTCATAGTCCTTGTCCGCAGGTTTCATTTTACCGTGTACAATAGAAATCTGATATTCCGGCAGTGGAAAATCCCTAGCTATACTCTCATAACCATCCATTAGGTCTTTATAATCCAAGGCTTCTGATTCCTGAATTAGGGGATAGACCACATAAACTTGTCGGCCCTTTTTAATTTCATCCCGTATAAATTGAAATACTTTTAAGCGGTTGGAGTCGAATCGGTGCACTGTTTTTATGGGTTTTCTTCCAGGTGGCAACTCGTCAATCGTAGAAATATCCAAATCTCCGTATAGACTCATGGCCAAAGTCCTGGGGATAGGAGTGGCGGTCATGACCAGAATATGGGGAGGAATATCGTTCTTATGCCAAAGCTTGGAGCGCTGAGCTACACCAAAACGATGTTGCTCATCCACAATGGCCAAGCCTAAATTTTGATACGCAACCTTATCCTCCAGTAGTGCATGGGTGCCAATTAAAATGTTGAGATCTCCATTTTCCAATTGCTCATGGATTATCTTGCGCGCCGATTTCTTTACCGATCCGGTAAGAAGGGCTACCTTAACCCCAATATCCCCAAGAAGTTCTTTGATACCCATATAATGTTGGTTGGCAAGAATCTCCGTGGGGGCCATTAGGCAGGCTTGGTAACCATTGTCTATGGCCAATAGCATCGTCATTAAAGCCACAATAGTTTTGCCAGACCCTACATCTCCTTGCAACAATCTATTCATTTGGGCATTACTTCCCAAATCGGCCCGAATTTCCTTTATTACCCTTTTCTGGGCATTCGTAAGTTCAAATGGCAAGTGGTGTTCATAAAAGGTATTGAAAAGGGTTCCAACCTTATCAAAATTATAGCCCTTTATTTTTTGCTTATGTAATAAATTCTTGGATATAAGCTGTAATTGTATGTAAAACAATTCCTCAAACTTAAGTCGGAACTGTGCCTTGGCCAAGAGCGTTTGATTTTTTGGGACATGAATATTAAACAGCGCTTCACTTTTAGAGATGAGCTTCAATTCACTGATCAGGCTAGGGGATAAGGTTTCCGCAAACCTGCCCTTGGTCTCCATGAATAATTGCTGAACAAGTTTGTTGGTTACTCTGTTGGTAATGCCCTTGTTGGCCAATTTTTCCGTTGAAGGGTAAACAGGTTGCATACTTATTTTTAGGCCTTTTTCATGCTCTACCAATAATTCCATTTCAGGATGGGGCATGGAATAGGTGCCATTGAACCAATTCACCTTTCCAAAAATAACATAGGGAGTATTTAACTTTAGATTTTCCCTGATCCATTTTTGGCCCCGAAACCAAACCAGTTCAATTTCGCCAGTATCATCCATAAATTTGGCTACCAAGCGCTTTCCTCTTTTTTGTTCAACAGTCTTAATTTTGACAATCTTCCCGATGATCTGAACATCCGAACTGGTTCTTTGTAGTTGGTTAATTTTGTAGTATTGTGTTTTATCTATGTATCGATTGGGAAAAAGATTTATTAAGTCCTGGTAAGTGTGTATGCCAAGCTCCGACTGTAGGGTTTCTGCACGGTTGGGACCAACTCCTTTTAGGTAAGCAATTGGTGTCTGTAGTACATTGGAATTCATTGGAAAAACACTTAATTTTTTATTAGAAATCCTATAATTAATTATTGCTGATTAACTAGGAACCACTTAATTTTATGATGGTTTATTTGAATAGACTAAAATAGGAGTTCCACCATACAACTGCAAGTGTGCGATTATTATTATCGTTTACTTTAGCAAAAGAAAGGAATGTAGGCCTATTCTCTTCAAAAAGGAGTATTATTAAAAATAAGAGCTATTTCTTCCTTTTGTTCAGTAGAATTATTAAAAGACCCAAAAACAGTATTAAAGCACCCCACCACCATAATATAGTATTGGTTGTTTCAATTGAATCAATGGCTCCATAATAAGCAAAACCATTCCAATAGTATGGGGATTTTTTAGCATTTGGGACCGTTTTATCCTCGAGGTATGCCATTTTTGCCATATGATTTGATTCGAATACAGACCGGGTTGATTTAAAAGATTCATAAAAACGGGCCATTACCAAGGCTGTACTCTGATCGTTTACTTTCCAAAGTGAGAATAGTACCGATGAGGCACCTGCATACTGAAACCCACGAGCAACACTAATGGCGCCTTCTCCTTTTTGGAGTTTCCCGATCCCGGTTTCACAGGCACTTAAAATAATCGTCTTGCCCTTCATATCCAAACTATGCAGTTCAGGCAGGTACAGTAAATCATCATAGAATTGTACATGGGCAGGAACTATAAAATCACCACTGCCAGCATGTGTAGAAAGGTGTATAAGGTCGTGGTTCTTAGCTTTCTCAATAAAATTATTCTTTGTTGCCACGGACTCCAATACCAATTCTGAAGACATATTGTCCCCTAGCGCTTTAGCCTCTTCTTCGGAATATGATAATTCGTCTGGACTTCCTTTAAATATGGGAAAAATCCCTAAAACAGATTTCTTTTCGGTGTGGAATTTTGCTGCGAGATACCCCTCCGCGTTAACAGCAAATGTTACCTTTTGTGATACTGCTAAAAATGGCATTTTGGAAAACGACATTCCATTTGTTGGTTTCGTCAAAAGCGATTCAAATGGAAGAAAATTGAGCAGTCCATCAGGAATTAAAACCAGATGCTTTTTATTCAGTCCGTTATTCAACTGTAAAACCTCAAACATCTTATAAGCGGTTTTTGTAAAATTGGACACATCATTATTTATGGCTTCTGGACCGTCAAATAGGTGTACAAATTTTAATATTATAGGGGAAAGTACTTCACTATCGGGTAGGCGATACATTCGTATTCCTATTTCGTTGATTGTAAATAGATAATTGCTTGTGGTGCCTAAAAAATAGGATTGTAGTATTGCTTCATCGGTTTTTAATTTCTTTTGTAGATCAGCTAGAATTAGTTCTGTTTGAGGTGATGTAGGCAAATTAGATTGGACAATTTTTATCCGTCGGTCTACGTCTGCCAATTCTGAAGTGAAAATTTCCAATATATCGCCACCCAATTTTTTGAATTGAGCACGCAGCAATTGGTCGGTTAGCTTATCACGATTTCTTATAAGGCTTTTCAACTCAAAGGCTTTGCTGTTGTGGTATTTTTCATTTAGGCCATTGAGAACATTTCTTTCCATTAACACTGAGGCTTTGCCCTTTTCCACATACTTAAAGGCTTTTTCGGCCCAAATCTGTTCATTGGTAGCTGAATATCGCGTCCAAAGTAGGTCGATACATTTTTCCGTGCGATGTTTTACCTCTGCCCGATGTATAATTTTAGTTTCTTGGGAGATATAGTCCTGTTGCAGTAAATTGGATACATAAAATGCTAGGTCATATGCCTCCAAGGCATCCTCTAAAGTTGATGAAGTTGCGGCGTAGCCATCAAATATTCGAAGAAAATTACGATCAGGAAACAGTATTGATTTGTCCGGCAACCCATTTCCAGAATAGGAGGGAAGTAGTACTGATAAAGCTTTTTGCAATGTATTTTTCGCTTTTGGGGTATTACCGATTTCCAGTAGTAATTCCGCCTCTTCTACTTGTAAGTTTACCCATTCGCGGGCGGAGGCATTTTCATTGGTTAAAAGTGCTGTTTTTGCTTTTTCAAAGTAATTCAAGGCTATTTCATCTTGGCCTTCTTTTAGTGCTATATATGCTAAACTTTTAAAGGAATTGACATGGCTAACTCCATTTAAATGAATTATTTCGGATAACAACGGTTTTGCTTTGTCAAAGTCTCCATTGCGGAAATAGGCTGTGGCAAGGTTGTTTTTCAAAGAGGCAGCAGTCTGTAGAGGAATATTTTTCTTTTTTAAACTTTCGTTTATCAACAGAGACGACATTTCATATCTGGAAGTGGAATTATAAAGGGCGGATAACGATAATACGGTATTGAACAAAAGGGAATTATTTGCGGTGTTTTTTGCATGGGAAGCACACTTCCTTAACAGTTCTTCCGCCTTTAAATAGTCGCCCTGTCTTGTATATAAAGCAGCTAAAGGAATCACTGCATTTATATAAATATCGTAGTTTGATAATTTATTGGACTCGAAACGATGGTAGGCATCTTCATAGTTTTCGGTGCTTTTGGCCAATTCCCCGTTTTTTTCGAAATAGTATCCTAGGTTAGAACGTGCAATGACCAAAGTAAGTTGTTCATCAACCGAGTTGGCAGTTGCACTGAAACTATGGGCGGAATTTTCGAGTTTCTTTAGCTTTTCAGTAGTTGGCTTAGCCACAAGACTATCCAACAGATTGTAAAGTTCATCCGTAGTTAGCTGGGCTGAACTCCAAAATGGAAGTACCCAGTAAACCAAGACGATTATTTTGTTCAAGTTTTTCAATTAGAAGCGCCATAAGGCATAGAGTTGCCAATAACTAAAATCTGTTTTGTTATTAAGTACATAGCGTGCACCTACACTTGGTCCTATTCGGGAAAAGCCTACGGTGACATCGAACAAAATACCTGTTCTCAAGTTAGTAAAGGATTCTTTCACTGAATTGGAATCGGTTTTTGAAGCAATTAGAAACTGATCCGTATCGCCTTCGTAGTTTTCGACAGTTACACTATTATTGGAAGTAGTGCTCATATTTACATTTGCCTGAATACCTGTGCCAATCCCAATGTAATTATTGAGATTATATCTGAGCAAAACCGGCACCTCCCAGTTTACACTTTTTTCTTCTGTCGTTGTAATGGTTCGTTGCAACCCTATACTACCATTTCTAGGGTCGTTTATCACCTGATCTATACTGCTAGCACTTGTGCTGGAATTAAAACTATTGCTAAATTCTGCCTGACCATACAAGCGGTATGGTTTATATGGAGAGACCACAGCACTCATAAAATAGCTTTTTGAGTTTTCTACATTGGGGTAATAATTGTACCCCGCTTTGACTCCAATGGAAATACCAGGGGTAAAACGTGTTGTTGCGTAGTTGGTAATAATAGGTTCGTTTTTATCGAAAATGATTGCCGTACGGCTCTTAGTCTTCTTCTTATGGAAGTCTTTTGCAAAATGTATGCTATATTTCACATACCCTTTGGTGGAATCCTTTTCCTGAACATTTTTCTGTTCCGTTCCTGGGAGATAAATATTCTTAAAGGTGAAAATGGCCTTATTCTTTAGTAAAGTGGTATCCAAACAACTATATAAAACTGGTTCTTTTGGACATATTGGGCAAGCAGGATATTGATCTTCCAATTTTAAGGTTGACATATCCAGCATCTCAGGTATATCTGTTTCCAAGCGGATGGTCCGTGCCGGTCCCTCACCATTATTCTGGAATTTTATTTTGTATTTCAAGGTCTTAAAACGTACCAATCGGTAGTTCATCAATACTCCGTTGGAAGACATTTTATTGGGATCATGGGAGGTAACGATTTCCATTTCCATATCTTTTACAGTGTGGTCACTGTAATTATTATCAGGGATATAAATCCCTCGAACAGAAATAATGGCACTAGTATCTTTTATCATTTCTGGAGCTGTGCGCATTGTCAAAAAGATATTTCTTTCTTCGCCCGGCTGCATATTGTTAAATGAAATTGATTTTTGGGAGCGATAGGCCATTTTAGCTTCGTCCATACTAAGCGGAAGGTTCGTTTTCTTTGTGGAATCCTGTTTTTGGGTACTATAAGAAAAGTACTCATCAGTAATGGAAGCCAGGAATGTAGGAGTAGGGTTACTAGCAGTATTGTTGACAATCATATCCGTAGGTATCAAACTTTCACCATGATGCATCCTAATTTGTGGATCCAAAAAGTTATCGTTCTTGAAAGCCATCTCGTTATAGAATAGATGAATGTTACCCGACGAGGCATAGTTGTTGGTGTTTTTATAGCTTAGAATCATGACCATTTCTTCATCGATCATCGGTTCTCGATTGCGTTTCAACATAAAATCGTCCGTCATGCTTGTTACATCGTCCGCTGTATTTGTAATTTCGTTGATGACCACTTTTCTAGGTCTAGTAGCAGGTGGTTTCCCGGTATCGTAATTATTGGTGGCCCAAAGTTTTGCCTCGTAGGTACCTGTCTTTTTATAGGTGTGTTTCGGATCCTTTTCAGTGCTATAGTTACCATCACCAAATTCCCAATAATAACTATAAAAGGCCTTTGGCGCCCCAGCAATTTGCTGTAGTGGCGGAGTATCCGAAAGAAAGGACACCTCATTCCCATTGGCATCAAAACCAATATTGGCGTAGCGCACAACCGTATCATTGACAATCAGCTCTTGTGCTTGGATCGATAAACCGAATAAGAACAAGATAAGTAATGTGAATTGTTTTTGCATTGGAGCGAAATTGGGTTTACGATTTAAAACTCCCTAGTAGCTAACGTTTTGACTAGCTCTTTGGTATATGTGGGCATTTTTTTGAAGGTTTAAACAATCAAAGACTGGTGGCCAGTATACCAGCCACCAGTCCCGAAGTTAAATCCAAATATAGGAATAATGTATTCTATTGATTATGGCAGATTGTTTATTAAAGTCCTAAGCTGGGTATCCGATGCTGTTACAGTATCCAATAAATCAAAGCTTATTGTTCCGTCGGCAACTATTGTCACTGCCTTTATTGCATACAACCAGTTACCGTTGTCTTCACTTACAAAGATGACATGGGCCTCCAAACCGATAGGTATTTGGCCATAATGCTCGGTAAACAATTCAAGATCTTCATCATATTTATCCAAAAAGGCAAGGGCATTTGGTTCGCCATCGTAAGAGATATAGACGGCACTATTTTCATCGTTAAATCCTTCAGGAACGTCAACTAAAAGTCCTGTTTTCGGTCTTGGATCCCCCGCAAAACGATCCACATTGGTCCATCCAAATTCCTGGAAGAAGGTATAATAGGCATCACCTTGGGCAATACCTTTACCTATTTCGATACCAGGCATATTTCCCTCGTCATCACGAATTTCATCCCAAATAATATCATCACATGCAATAGTAGAATCACAATCTTCGCCAATGGTTCCTTTCCATAATGACATTTGGTTATCAGCACCCCCTGTTAAATCAACAGGAATAATTACTTGCATATTACAGCCTAAGACCAATTGATCTCCACCTTGTGTGGCATTGATATAAAATTCGCCTCCGGAAATCATAATATCTTTCCCCCCATCATCCATTCTACCCATTGTTGTTTTGTTGGTCAATAACATATTACCTCTGTCATATAATTCTACGATCTCAACAGCTACCTGTCCAGTAACGGCATTCCCGTTTTTGGTTAAACAAGCACCATTTATACTGATCTGGGTTCCATTTTCTGTGGTAAAAACTCCCATTCCTGAGGCATCGAACTGAAAATTTTGAATTAGATCTTCTAAGGCATCTGATTTTAAACCTGCAAATTCTTGTGGGGTTGCCGCTTGGAACAGTACCCCGGGTTCAAAAGTCTGATCTTTTTCTTCCAATGAACAACTGGCTAGGGTTAAAGCGCTCATGGCAAGCATTCCGAATAATTTTCTTGTGTTTTTCATAATAAGTTATTTAATGATTTGTATTATTTATCGTTTTACATCCTTATATCAACTGGACTTTATTTTTGTTACCCTGTATTCAGAATTTTTAACATAAAACTTAATCCGTTCTCTTTTTTGGATACCATTTTATTTAAAGATTATGTCAATGTACGGGACACCAAAGTCAATAGCCGGTCCTCCGTTTTGATGAAAGTTGGAACCAGTAATGGTCATAGTTCGATTAGTGTATGGAAAACCCATAGAATTATTAGTAGCCATTCGTCCAATTGTATTGCCTATATTGGCCCCCCAATTTGTTTGAATTCGTTTTATGGTATAGGAGGTTCCCGCTTGCAGACTAATAGGTGCTATAGGTGTTACATATGAAGTTGCGGTATCGGAGAAGGTGTGGCTTCCTGAGTAAATAGTGGTTGTTGTACTGTTGTCCACTATTTCTATTACATAGGGCGTAGTTGCTACCCCAGATTGACTTTGATAACCTATTTCACAAACTTCTTCTGTTGTTGATAGCTCAAAAGTATACTCATGTATTTCCGTGTCATATGTTACCTTGTCCGTATGACCAGAGGTTAACATATTTTGATATAGTGTTTGAAATTCTGAGGTTGAATTATCACAGTCCAAATCAGGAACATTGTTATCATCTGGGCTACAAGAAATAATGCCGAAAACTAAAATTAAGATCAATTTTTTCATAATAAGTTATTTTAAGATTTGTATTCTTATTTGATTAACATCCTTATATCAACAGGATCTTATTTTTGTTACCCTATTTTTTAATTTTAAATAAGTTTCTTTATGCATTCTATAAATAGAAGCATGGTCTATAAAGAAGCCCTCCTTCTATTTAATAAACCGTATGTTTATGGCAAAGCGTTTATCATAGTGATCAGCTGGCTCTCTGTTGTGGTGGCCAAGTCGCTTTCTGTTATAACAATGGTGCCATCTGCAATAATTGTAACAGGGTTGATAGCATATAACCAACTACCGTTGTCTTCACTAACAAAGATCACATGGCATTCTAGCCCAATAGGAATAATTCCAGTATGCTCAGAAAATAATCCGGTCTCTGGATCATAAGCGTCCAAGTTGGCTAAGGAGCCTGCTTCGCCGTTATAAGACAGATACAAGGCGCAGTTCTCATTGTTAAAACCTTCAGGTACTTCTGCCAACAAATTGGTTTTTGGTCTAGGATCGCTCCAAAAACGATCCACGTTGGTCCAACCAAAGTTGTTAAAGAAAGCCATATAAGATGACTGGCCTGCAGCACCCTGACCAATGTCCAAACCTTGGTTTTGTCCATCACGTTTTTGCTCCACCCAAGTAACATCATCACATCCTGTTTCAATTTCACAGTCCATACCAATAATTCCGTCCCATAATGTCATATCGTTATTGTCACCACCTGTAAGTGCCGTTGGAACAATTACTTGTATTGGACAAATAAGTTGTAAAACATCACCGTTTTGAGTAGCTTCAATAAAAAATTCTCCTCCCGTCACTAAAAGGGCCTTTTCTCCAGAAGGGGTAAGTCCCATAGTTGTTTTATTGGTAGCGAGCATCCTTCCTCTATCAAAAAGTTCTATTACTTCCACATCTATCATCCCAGAAACTGCATTACCATTGTTGGCCAAACAAAATCCATTCATGGTTATTTCAACACCGTTTTCAGTAGTGAAAGTACCTGAACCATCAACATCTATTTGAAATGTTTGTTTTAGATTTTCCATGGCGGAAGCCTTCAAATCCGTAAAATCCTGGTATGTGGCCCTAACAGGTACTAACTCTTCCAAATCGGTATCTCCGTTGGTGTCTTTTTGGCAACTTGTTAGTAGGGCCGCTGACATTAAAAAAAGTCCTAAAATTTGTTTTGAATTTTTCATGATGTTTATTTTAATAATTAAATTGATTTTTTATTGTTCTCCCTTATATCAGAACAGTTTCAATTTTGTTACCCTGTTATTTTGAAATAATTTAATAGCCTTCCATTTTATAAGGGTTGCGGATGGTTTATTAAATGAACCCAAGGTGGTTTCTTTCAACAACCGCTATTCATTTTCTTTGGATAAGCCGAGTCATTATTGTAAAATAGAAAGCCTTTAATTCACTAAAGAATATAAGGCCACCATATCTGCGAGTTTTATGGAGTTGATATTCACAGACCTCTGTCGTTTTGTAAAAAAGAACTCATAGTTTTCTTACTTTAGGGAAAATTTTTAGTGAATGGCAAAAACAAATGTCCATCCGGATCAGAAGTATATAGAGGGGTTATTAATGAACAGTCCTTTGGTGATTAAAAGCATCTATGACCGTTTTGTACCAAAAGTGGTCGGCTATATAAAAAAAAATAGTGGGAATGAAGATGCCGCCAAAGATGTTGTGCAAGAAGTACTGGTTGCCATTTACAATCAGGCCAAACATAAAGACTTACAATTGACCTGTCCGTTCGACGCATATTTTTTCTTGCTCTGTAAACGGCGATGGTTGAACGAAATCAAAAAAAGTACCTTAAAAGAGGTAACAATAAATGAAGAGGTGGTATCTATTAATGACGAAGCAATGCATCTTGCTGATGAATTTGAGATCGAACAAGAAAAGAAATTGGTTTTTGATCGCATGTTTCAAAAGTTAGGAGACGCTTGCAAAGACCTGTTAAAAACTACATTTGAAATAAAATCAATGGAGGAAGTAGCTCATAAATTAGGAGTTACCTATGCCTATGCCCGAAAAAAGAAATCCTTGTGCATAGGTGAATTGACTCGAATGGTGCAGGAATCGTCGGAATATAAAAACCTAAAAGCCTAATATCATGAACGAATTGGATTTAGAATTATACGAAGCATATCTCGACGGAACCATTGATCCGGATGCCCAAAAGGTCTTTGAACAACGTTTGGTCACGGATGATTTTTTTAAGGCATCTTTTGAGGACTATAAGGAGACTTCCGCATATTTATCTGAAAAGTTCAGTGACTCGGAAGAGCGCTCTGCATTTGAACAAACCCTTAAAACTTTGGGGGAGGAGCATTTTGATCAAAAAGCGCCAACGAGTTTAAAGACGGAAATTTGGAAGTATGCAGCGGCAATTATATTATTGATTTCCATTGGTGGTTATTTTTTAATGAACAATAATCACCCACAGTACAACGATTTTGCATCCCCGCCAACTATCTCTTTGGTGCAAAGAGGTAGTGCAGATGCTTTGGCCAAGAAAGCCGAGAATGCATTTAACAGCAAGTCTTATACGGAGGCTACTGATTATTTTAGCCAACTATTGCGCAATGATTCCAACAGGCAAGAATTGTTATTGTACCGTGGTATTGCCCAAATTGAAATCGGAGCCTATGACAACGCCAATAAAGATTTGGAAGAGGTTGCTTCCAGTATGTCGGTCTATAAAAATGAAGCCTTGTGGTATAAGGCATTATCACTTTTAAAGCAAAAGAAGTACGCGGCATGTAAGCTAGTTTTGGTTGAAATTCCACCTACAGCAGATGAATACGATAAGGCACAAGATTTACTAAATAAATTATAGTGGAAAATCCTTAATTAATTTGAACATGGCAATACCTAGGCGTTTATATTTGTAGCATGAAGTACACCCTTTTCATTTTTCTCTTTCTGATGACCATTGCACTTACTGCCCAGCATCAGGCTAAGGTGGATTTTCTTCAGGCTAAGGTGGATATTAGTATTGACCCCAAGCAAGAAACCATTAGTGGAACTGTAACCTACAAACTAAAGGCCTTACAAAAAGTGGATTCCGTTTTTCTGGACGCCCAAAATCTACAAATAATTGAAACTCGTCTCAATAATAAAAATATTAAGGCCACCAATAGTGGTAAAAATATTATCATTCATAAAAAATTTAAAGCCAACAAATCATATTCCCTGGAAATAAAATACCTAGCCAAACCCAAACAAACGGTTTATTTTATGGGATGGACGGATGAGATATCAGGTAACGAGCAGGTATGGACCCAAGGCCAAGGGAAATATACCAGTCACTGGTTGCCCAGTTTTGACGATATGACCGAAAAGGTAGAGTTTGACCTCAATATTGCCTTTGATAAGAACTATGAGGTAATCGCCAATGGAGCCTTATTAGGAACCAAAGATCTTGGCGCATTAAGAGCATGGAGCTATAATATGGATAAGCCTATGAGCAGTTATTTGCTAGCTTTTTCAATAGGCGACTATCGCGATAAACAAATTTTATCCAATAGTGAAGTACCCATAGGCCTATATTACTACCCCAATGATAGTTCTTTTGTTGAACCTACTTATAGATTCACCAAAGAGATATTTGACTTTCTGGAAAAGGAGATTGGTGTGGACTACCCTTGGCAAAATTATAAGCAGATTCCTGTTCGGGATTTTCTTTATTCGGGTATGGAAAATACCGGCACTACCATTTTTTCGGACACCTATGTAATGGATTCCATTGCCTTTAAGGATAGAAATTATGTAAATGTAAATGCCCATGAACTGGCACATCAATGGTTTGGGGATTTGGTTACAGAAGTTGATGGGTCTAGTCATTGGCTCCATGAAGGTTTTGCCACCTATTATGCCCTCTTGGCCGAAAAAGAACTTTTTGGTAAGGAATATTATTATTGGAAACTTTATGAATCGGCAATCCAATTGCAGGAAATGACCAATAAGAATATGGGAGAGGCGCTCATTGACCCAAAAGCCAGCAGTCTTACATTTTATGAAAAGGGTGCTTGGGCATTACATATTCTAAGGGAACAATTAGGGGAGGATGATTTCAAGAAAGGTATTCAACAGTATTTAAAGAGGTACGCCTATAAAAATGTAACTGTGAACGACTTTATTAAGGAAATGGAGTTGGCCAGTGGTCGTGATTTAAATCCGTTTAGAAGTCAATGGTTGGTGCAGAAGGAATTTCCATTTGCCGATGCAAAAGTCAATATGGTTCGCGAATCGGAGGATTTAAAGAATTACTTTGAGCTTCAAAAAGAAGTAATGATAAGTAGTGAGGACAATGAGTCCATCATTAAAAAATATTGGGAAGGCACAAAATCCGATCAATTAAAATCCCAAATAATCAAAACCTATTTTAAATCCCTGTCCGAAGATTTTATAGCAGAGGTATTGGAAAAAAATAATAGTGTTAAGGTCCGTCAAGCAATAGCGCTTACGGCAGTAAAAATCCCTTTGGGATTAAAACCAGGATTTGAATCCCTTTTGGAAGATGAAAGTTATATTACAAAGGAGACAATGCTTTACAAATTATGGATAAATTACCCAGCAGATAGGGTTAATTATTTGGACAGGACCAAAAACATAGAAGGGTTTTCCAATAAGAATATCAGATTATTGTGGCTCACCTTAGCCTTGCTAACCAAGGATTATGAACCCAATAGCACCAATGATTATTATTTGGAACTTAGTGGTTATACCTCTCCAGTGTACACTTATGAAATTCGGCAGGTGGCATTTCAGTTTTTGGAGGAATTGATAGGCTTCTCGGATAAAAATTTGTTGGATTTAATAAATGCAACCCAGCATCATACATGGCAATTTAGGAAATACTCACGCACATTATTGGACCAACTTTTGGAAAAGAAAGAGTACAGGGAACGAATTGATAGGTTGAAAGTAAAATTAAATGAGGTGGAATTGCGTTATATTAGCAACAAACTGATTTCGGAATGAGAGCATTGGTAATTTCTGGTGGTGGTAGTAAAGGGGCATTTGCAGGCGGAGTGGCCCAATACCTGATGCAGGAAATGAACCATAAATATGACTTGTTTTTGGGCACTTCCACAGGTAGCCTTTTAATCTCCCATCTTGCCCTTCAAAAAATAGAAAAAATTAGGGAAGTATATACTTCAGTAAGTCAAAATGATATTTTTAGTAATTGCCCCTTTGTTATAAAAAAGAAATATGGCATAGAAACTATCGGGGTCCATCATTTAAATGTGATGAAAAACTTCTTTAGGGGAAGTAAGACCTTTGGGGAAAGTTACAATCTACTGGAATTGATTAAAAATACAATCTCCCTAGAGGAATTTGAGGTTCTGAAAAATGGACTCTTGGATATTGTGGTAACCGTTTCCAATTTGTCCCTAAACCAAGTTGAATATAAATCCATAAACAATTGTACCTATGAGGAGTTTTGTGAATGGATCTGGGTTTCCTGTAACTATACACCATTTATGTCCTTGGTAAAGAAAAATGGCTGTGAATATGCCGATGGGGGACTGGGTAGCATGGTGCCCATTGAAGAAGCTATAAGAAGGGGGGCTACAGTAGTAGATGCCATAATTTTGCAAACCGAGGTTACACAATTAAATAGAATGCCCAGTAAAAATGTATTTTCATTACTTACTAGCATGTTTGCTTTTATGCTGGATAGAATAGAACAGCAGAATATTAGGATAGGCAAGTATGTGGCCAACCACAATAATGCCATTATCAATTTCTACTACACACCAACGGTGCTTACTACCAACTCCCTTATTTTTGAAAAGGAAAAAATGACCGTATGGTGGGAGAGCGGATTTAATTTTGCCAAACATAAAAATTCGGAAACCAACCAAATAGAGACTGCAATTCTATGAAAGCATTGGTAATAAGTGGGGGAGGGAGCAAGGGTGCCTTTGCAGGTGGAGTAGTCCAATACCTAATGGAAGTTGAAAAACGGGAATATGACATTTTGGTAGGTACTTCCACCGGGAGTCTTTTAATTCCACAGTTGGCTTTGAATAAAATTGGTAAACTATATGATATTTACACTAATGTAAACCAACGTTCCATTTTTAGCCTTAATCCATTTGTGGTTCGAAAAAAGGGAGACAGGGAGTATGTTTCCATAAATTTTCTAACCACCTTTCTACAATTCGTTAAGAGCAAACGTACCTTTGGGGAGAGTAAGGCCTTGCGAAGGACTATAAGAAAGAATTTTTCCGTAGAGGAATTCCAGAGTATAAAAGAAAGCGCTAAAGATGTAGTCGTAACGGTTTCCAACCTTTCTAAAAACAGGATAGAGTATAAATCCATTAAAGATTTTTCCTATGATGAATTCTGTGATTGGATCTGGATATCGTGCAACTATATTCCATTTATGTCCCTGGTAAAAAAGGACGGATTTGAATATGGTGATGGTGGTTTGGGATGTGTTGTCCCAATTAGGGAAGCCATTAGAAGGGGAGCAACAGAGATCGATGCCGTTATTTTGGAGTCCGAAAATATGGAGCATAATAAGGTCTTGGGTAAAAATCCATTCTCCCTTATGTTAAGTATTTACGGTTTTGTTCTGGACCAGATAGAATACCACGATATTTCCGAAGGCGTATTGGCCGCAAAACATAATGGGGTGCAATTAAACTTGTATTACACTCCCACTAGACTAACGGAAAACTCCTTAATTTTTAACAAAAAACTGATGTCCCTATGGTGGCAACAGGGTTATAGCTATGCACAGGAAAAGTTTTCTAGCGATACTTTAAGGTAAATTTCTTTTACCAAAGTTCCCCAATTTCCTTTTTAACATAGGACAAGGCTGTGGCGGACGGAGATTGTTTCTCCATAGTCTCATTTAAAACGTCCTCACGTAGTTTATCAGCCGAATCGGATTCGCTCATGCCTGCTTTTCGTATCATTTGAATGGTAGCACTTTTAGCCGCTTTAATTATATTCCAACATTCATCGGTCATATAGATTTGCTGGGATAAGTTATGCTCAAATTCAGTTTCTATGCTCTTGATCAACAAATTTTCATAATCATTTTTGTTGTTATTTTTTGGTCCAACCCTAACTACCAAACTAGGTATGGCAATGCGTTCCAAAAACAGCGCCATTCTTTCATAGGCCTGTAGTCTAATGGGCAAGGTATCTTTTTGACTGTCTTTGTGCAATAGGTAACGTCTTCTTCCTTCTTCATTCCTGGTGTGTAACCTGAAAAAATAAAAGGCAACCATTCCGGTTACTACTGCTGGTAGTAAATAGGCAAAAAGTTTAAAAATTTCCTCTCCGTTCATTTTGTATTGGTGTTTTTTGGTTTGTAGAATGTTAAACGGATTATTCTATCAAAAATTATGGAGAGTTTTAATTTTTTGATGTACACTTTAAGATATCAGCCTAATTAAACAAGGCATAAAAAAAGCGCTTGGTAGCGCTTTTTAAATCTTGAGGTCTATTTCATACTTTCTTTGACCAATTTATAGAATTCATAAAATTTTGGTTGTACAACAATCTCTGTGGATGTTTCAATGCTGTAAAGCCCTAATTCCGATATACCGGTGGCAACTATTCGTTTAGGCTCTATTTGGTATTTGCTTTCCAAAATTCTAGCTATTGCAGCAGCCTGTTGCGTCCCAATCTCCCAGTTGTTTGACTTGTTATCCTTGGATTCAACCAAGTTACTATTACTAACAATTTGAATTTCCATAGTGGGATTGGCTTTTAATACACTTCCAATCTTTGCAATAATTGCTTCAGCCTTGTCCTGTACTTTAAAGTTCTTGGTGTTTTCACCAAAAATATAACTGTTGTCCATAACCACAGCCACCGCTCCATTGCTTACTGTTATCTTAGGGTCATTGCCCAAAGTTTGTTTAAATTGAGTGAATACCGCCAAGGTAATGGAATCACGGGCGCTTAGTTCATCATTGATAACCCTTAATTGCGCTTCTTTTTTAACTAGGCTTTCAAGGGTACTGTTAATATGATCGGACCTTTTATTGGAGGCTTCCGTGAAACTATTTAAGTTTTTTAATAGATTGGCATTGGTTTCCTTAAGTTCATCAACCTGTGCCTCGTAAGACTCAACTTTGGCCGATGCAATCCTTTCCTCGCGTTTAGATTCTGATAAACCGGTTTCAGCTTCCCTAACGCGAGTCCTAAGATTATCCACTTCCTGAATAAGATCTTTTTTGCTTTGCGCTTGGGTAATAGTAATGGACAATAATAAAAATAGGGTGGTAAAAATACTTTTTCTCATAGATGAAATGTGTTTATTGGTATGTACTGGCATTTTAAAATTAGTTGATTTCCTGAGAGGAAATGAATTTTGATATCGCGGGTAAAATTAAGATTTTAATTTAATTGGGTACTCCCTTATTGTCCATATAATTTTTCCTACCCAAATTAGGGTAGTTTTTTAAATCCTCAAGACATGAAAATAGTGCCAAGACTTTATTCAAAGGGTAAATTATGTTTTAGTCCAGCATTTTAAACTTAACGGTGAAGGTTTGAAAGGTATTCGATGCATGTTATTTTGCCAATCATTTTTATTTGTTTATTGGTTCAGGTAATCCAAACTCATTTCAGTAAGTACCTTGACTCCAAGAATCATTCCATCTTCATCAATTGTAAAGTCGGGCGTATGGTGTGGAAAAGATACCGTGTTGCCCGGTGTCATTCCCCCTAAGAAAAAGAAAAACCCAGGTACCTCATTCTGAAAATACGAGAAATCCTCACCTCCGGTAGTCGCCTTTTGCAATTGTACATTGTCCTTTCCGGCAACCCTTTTTAAAGTAGGAAGCATTTTATCTACCAAGCCGGGGTCATTATAGGTTATATCCGTATTGCTTTTAATATCAATGGTGGCCGTACCCCCGTACACTTTCGCAATTGCAGGAACCATTTCCTTCATACGCTCTGTAATAAGTTTTTGCATATCATAGTCCAAGGTGCGTATAGTACCAATCATTTCTGCACTTTCTGGAATTATATTAAAGCGTACACCACTGGTAATCTTACCTACACTAATTACTGCTGCTTCTTTGGTTAGGTCTACTTCCCTGCTAATTATAGTTTGAAGTCCATCTATGATTTTGGCACTGATAAGAATTGGATCAATACCCTTCCAAGGCTGGGACCCATGGGTCTGTTTTCCTTCTACCTGTATTACGAATCGCTGTACGGCTGCCATAATACCTTCAGATTTATAGCGAATAACACCAACGGGAGTGCCCGAGTTGATGTGGAGTCCAAGAATTGCATCCACATCGGGATTTTTGAGTACACCTTCCTTGACCATCAAGAGTGCACCGCCCTCTTCACCAGGAGGAGGTCCTTCTTCGGCAGGTTGAAAAATGAACTTTACCGTTCCTTTAATTTTGTCTTTGTTGTTAGCCAGGATTTCTGCAACACCCATAAGAATGGCAGTATGGGTATCATGGCCACATGCATGCATAACACCCGTTTCTTGTCCAAGAAATTTAGAAGTTACTGTAGATTTAAACGGAAGGTCGTTTCTTTCTGTAACGGGAAGTGCATCAATATCCGCTCTCAAAGCTATTACCTTCCCCTTTTTATTTCCTTTAAGGATACCTACGACCCCAGTTTTAGCCACTCCAGTTTGAACCTCTATGCCTAAGGATTTTAAATGGGCTGCTATTTTTTCGGCCGTTTTAAATTCCCTGTTGGACAATTCTGGGTTTTGATGAAAATCCCTCCTCCAATCGATTACCTTTTGTTCAATGCCCTTAAATTCCTTTTCAAGATTATATTTTTGGGCGGAGGAATTTATACAGCATAAAAGTAGGGGGATAATTAAATAATATTTCATAGTAGTAATTGTGATTTAAAATTTTACAAGCCAATACCTATTTTTAATAGCCATAAATTAAAGTATTCCATAATTTTGTGGCCATGATTGCTTCAAGGACATATGTCTTATTAAAGCGGCTGTTCGTTATAGATGGATTTAAAGATAAATATATTCAAAATAGAACCATTTAGAGGATTCAATCATCATAAATATTAAAGTTGATTTTTTGATAAGGCTAATTATGGCTAAATTCACCAATCGTAACGACCTTAATTTCAATACACATTTTGGAGAAGTATATTAATGAATTAAATGAGGCTCAGAAGGCTCCTGTTTTACACAAGGACGGCCCTCTAATGGTGATTGCAGGAGCGGGTTCCGGTAAAACTAGGGTTTTAACCTATCGTATTGCCTATTTGATGAGTCTGGGAGTTGATTCCTTTAATATTTTGGCGCTGACCTTTACCAATAAGGCGGCAAGGGAAATGAAGAAGCGTATAGCGGATATTGTTGGTAGCTCGGAAGCTAAAAATCTATGGATGGGAACCTTTCATTCTGTTTTTGCCAAACTTCTGAGGTTTGACGGTGATAAGTTGGGTTATCCGTCCAATTTCACCATTTATGATACCCAAGATTCACAAAGGCTGCTTTCCGCGATTATAAAGGAGATGGGATTGGATAAGGATATTTACAAATATAAGCAGGTGCAGAATAGAATTTCCTCTTATAAGAATAGTCTAATTACCGTTAAGGCCTATTATAATAATCCCGATTTGGTAGAGGCAGATGCCATGGCAAAAAAGCCTAGAATGGGCGAAATATACCAAAATTATGTGGATAGGTGTTTTAAGGCCGGGGCAATGGATTTTGATGATTTATTATTGAGGACCAATGAGTTGCTAACGCGTTTTCCTGAAGTTTTGGCCAAGTATCAGGACAGGTTTAGATATATACTGGTAGATGAGTACCAAGATACCAACCATTCGCAGTATTTAATCGTTAAGGCACTATCGGATAGATTTCATAATATCTGCGTGGTAGGGGACGATGCCCAGAGTATATATTCCTTTAGGGGAGCAAATATTAGCAATATCCTTAACTTCCAAAAGGATTATGACAATGTGGGCATGTACCGTTTGGAACAGAATTATAGGTCCACCAGAAATATTGTAAACGCCGCCAACTCCATTATTGCCAAGAATACCAATCAATTGGAAAAGGTGGTGTGGACCTCCAATGATGAAGGGCCTTTGATCAAGGTGCATAGAAGTACAACGGATGCCGAGGAAGGAAGGTTTGTATCCGGGACAATTTTTGAAGAAAAAATGCAAAACCAGATGCCCAATGGTAATTTTGCGGTTTTGTATAGGACCAACTCGCAATCAAGGGCAATTGAGGATGCACTAAGAAAACGCGATATACCTTATCGTATTTATGGAGGGCTTTCCTTTTATCAACGAAAGGAAATTAAAGACGTTCTGTCTTATTTGAGGTTGGTAATCAATCCTAAAGATGAAGAGGCACTTAAACGTATCATCAATTTTCCGGCACGTGGAATTGGGCAGAGCACTTTGGATAAACTTACCGTTGCAGCAAATCACTACAATCGTTCTATTTTCGAGGTTATCGACAACCTGGACAGAATAGATTTAAAGATTAATTCTGGTACTAAAAGAAAGTTGGGCGATTTTGTAGCCATGATCAAGAGCTTTCAAATCATGAATGAAAGTGCCGATGCCTTTACTTTGGCAGAATATGTTGCCAAAAAATCCGGTGTCTTATTGGAATTTAAAAAAGACGGGACTCCAGAGGGAATTGGAAAGATGGAGAATATTGAGGAACTGCTGAATGGTATTAAGGATTTTGTTGAAGGACAAAGGGAATTGGCAGATGCTAAAGGGGATATAGGTGAATTTTTGGAAGATGTTGCACTGGCAACAGACCTTGATAAAGATACTGGGGATGATGACCGAGTAGCTTTAATGACAATTCACTTGGCCAAAGGATTGGAATTTCCTTACGTATTCATCGTTGGGATGGAGGAAGATCTTTTCCCATCGGCCATGAGTATGAATACCAGAAGTGAATTGGAAGAGGAAAGGCGTTTGTTTTATGTTGCACTGACGAGAGCTGAAAAACAGGCATATTTAACCTACACCCAAAATAGATATCGTTGGGGCAAACTGGTGGATGCCGAGCCAAGTAGATTTATTGAGGAAATTGATGAAAAATATGTCGAAAATCTTACCCCAGTCGTAAGTTCCAGATATACCCCATTGATCGACGTTGATATTTTCGGTGACGTTGATAGAACTAAATTAAGACAGAACAAGCCTGCACATGGCACACCTCCCAGTGGAATAAAGCCCAATGAAAATCAATTGCGGAAGTTGCGCAAACTAAAACCGGAACTTGGAACCCCAGTTGGAAACACAAACTTAGTGGATTCCAATTTAACCGAGGGTTCCCTAGTTAACCATACCAGGTTTGGTAGGGGACAGGTCATAAAGATAGAAGGAGTAGGCAATGATAAAAAAGCTGAAATTAAATTTGATCAAGGAGACATAAAGAAACTTTTGCTTCGATTTGCCAAATTGGAAGTGCTTTAAGGTGTTTTGAACAGCGATACTGTTTTTTAAAGATGAAGATTATAAGTTCTCTTGAATAAAAGTCTTCAATTTAATGGAAGTATCCAATAGGTCTAAGCCTACCCAACCATGACCACCATTGGGGTATAGGGTAAACTGGTGAACTACGTTCAACTCCTTTAATCTGTCCTTTAGAGCTATTCCTTGGGAATTGGGGATTAAGGGATCTTGAGCCCCATAAAACAATATTGTTGGAGGAGAAGCAGTGGTTACTTGGTATAATGGACTAACCTCTTCCAAAATATCCGGATCATTCCCAAATTGATTTAGAAGGGTCCGAAGTTCTTGGTTGGAAGTATTTATATAAGCCATGTCCAAAAGATTAGTTGGGCCAACAATACTACAGACCATTTTTACCTGCTTTTTAGTATCGTGCGAGTAGCTCCACAATAAAGAAAGGTGTGCACCGGCACTAGCTCCGATAAATCCTATATTGGTGGATATTTGAAATTCATTTGCCCTATTGTGTAATTCACTTACCACAAGGTCTATATCATTTATTTGCATGGGATAGGGTGCATTGTTGGCAGTAGCCAGCCTATAGTTCATGTTGACGACCGCTATTTCAGGTAATTGATCTCTTATAAAATCCTTAAAAGCGTCCATTTCAAATTTGTCACCGGCATTCCATCCACCACCATGTATCAAAATCAATACTTTAGTGTCCTTGGTCCTGTTTGGTGGAAGATAAATGTCATATTTTTGCTGAGTTTCCGAACCATATTCCAAATTGATTATGTTTTTAGCCTCTAAGGAGGTAACATCAGTTTTAGTTGAGTCTTCCGTACATGAGCTGGTAATAATAAAAAGGAAGTTTAGAAGCAGGATAAACGCTAACCTATGCATAAAATATTATTTCTTAAATTGATAACGTTTATTTGGATCTTTTAATATGGCAGAATTAATAAAAATATATCCTGAAAATCCAAATCCCAAGGAAATTAAAAGGGTAGTGGATGTATTGAGAAAAGGGGGTTTAATCATTTATCCTACAGATACCGTTTACGGATTGGGTTGTGATATTACCAATACCAAGGCGTTGGAAAAAATTGCTCGTATCAAAGGAGTAAAATTGGCCAAGGCCAATTGGTCCTTTATTTGTGCCGACCTCAGTAATCTTTCCGATTACGTTAGGCAAATTGATACTTCAACCTTTAAAATTCTTAAGCGGGCCTTACCAGGGCCGTATACTTTTATTCTACCTGGCAATAATAATTTGCCAAAAGAATTTAAAAAGAAAAAAACCGTGGGAATACGTGTACCTGATAATTCAATTGCCAGGACTTTGGTAGAAGTGTTGGGCAATCCAATTGTTTCTACCTCTATTAGAGATGAGGATGAGCTGTTGGAATATACTACCGATCCAGAACTGATCTTTGAAAAATGGGAAAACCTTGTAGATATTGTTATTGATGGTGGATATGGGGATAATGTTGCTTCTACGGTAATAGACCTTTCAGAGGACGAACCCATAATTGTCAGGGAAGGAAAGGGGAGTATAGATATATTTTAGCCCTATATATAGTTTTACAATTTCGATTTAATCCATAAAAAAAGCGACCAATTTGGTCGCTTTTTAGTTCTATTTAAAATGTATCCTTAGTTAATTTTAGGATCTTTCATTCCTTCTTCGATCATGCTGTAGAACTGATCGATTTTTGGAAGAACAACTATACGAGTTCTTCTGTTTTTTGCTTTATCCGATGGAGATAAAGGAATATACTCACCTCTACCTGCAGCAGTCATACGCTTAGGATCAACACCGTAATCTTTTTGTAAGATACGAACAACAGAAGTAGCACGTTTAACACTTAAATCCCAGTTGTCATATAAAACTCCACTGTTGTAAGGATCAGTATCAGTGTGACCTTCTACCATAAATTCGAAATCTGGTTTGTTATTAACAACTTGTGCAACCTTGCCCAAAACTTCTTTGGCCCTATTGGTCACGTTGAAGCTACCACTTCTAAACAAAAGTTTGTCAGAAATAGAAACGAATACAACACCTTTTTCTACACTGATTTCGATATCCTCGTCATCCAAGTTTCCAAGAACACCTTTTAAGCTTTGTACTAAAGATAAGTTAACAGAATCCCTTCTAGTAATAGCGTCATTAAGCTTTCTGATAGTAAGGTCTTTTTCTTTTAAACTTTCTAAAGATTTCTCCAAGTTATCGGCACCTTTACTTGTAAGGGTAGTAAGGTTGCCCATATTGTTAATTAAGTCCTGATTATTGGCTTTTAGGAAGGCATTCTGATCTTCCAAAGTTTGCATTTTCGAAGTAGCAGCAGCTTTATCCTCTAAACAGGTGTTTAATTTAACTGTCGCGGAATTTAATAAATCTTGTGCCTCTTTCGCCTTATTTTCCATATCCGCATATTTCTTCTGCGATACACAGGAAGACAATAAAAGGGTAATACCTAAACAGCCTAAAATGATTTTTCTCATAGTTATGATAATAGAATTAATAATTTATACTTTTAAAGATTTGATTTAATGTAGGCAAAATTATATAAAACGCAATATTTTGCAGGCCTAATTTAGTTAATCTTTTACTAAAATGTTAAATTTTTTTACATGATTTACATAATATGACCAGACAATGGATTTTGTGGCGTAATAATTTCTCGTAAAATGGGACTTTTCACGTTTTTTGGATATAACTCCAAAGTTTTTGTAAAAACTAAAATGTGCCTGCAAAACTGCCCAACAGTGCTTGGGTCTACCTTGAAAAATAAAGTTGATTCCCGCCAATCCATCCAAAACAAGTCTAACAAGTATTACTGGCAACGCCTTTTTGGCAGGAAGGTTTTTTACTATGGAATATAAGGAGTTTCTAAAGTTAAGGTAAGTCTTTTTGGGATTCATACTACTTAAGGTTGATCCTCCTAAATGATACACCTTTGAGCTACCCACATAAAACACCTTATACCCCTTGTTTTTTGCCCTCCAACATAAATCTATTTCTTCTTGATGGGCAAAATAATCCTCGTCAAATCCCTTAAGTGCCTCAAATACTTCTCTCTTAATAAATAAGCATGCCCCTGTGGCCCAAAAGATTTCCTTAACATCATTGTATTGTCCATAATCCTCTTCCAATTCATTAAATATACGTCCTCTACAGAAAGGATAGCCAAATTTATCAATAAATCCTCCGGCTGCCCCTGCATACTCAAAATGGGTTTTATTTTTACAATCCAATATTTTTGGTTGGATGATCGCCGCTTCAGGGTTCTCTTTAAATTCTTTTATTATGGGAAGTAACCAATCCTTGGTTACCTCGACATCAGAATTTAGTAAGCAATATATGTCCGCATTAACTTTAGGCAATGAATCGTTGTAACCTTTGGCATATCCTCCATTGCTAACATTCTGGATAATGTTTATTGCCGGATAGCTCTTCCTCAAAAAGGCAATAGAGCCATCAGTGGATGCATTGTCGGCAACATAAAGGTCGGCCTCTTTGGAATAAGCGGTCACGGAAGGAAGAAACTTTTCCAAAAGTGCTTCCCCGTTCCAATTAAGTATGACAACTGCTATTTTTAACATCTCTATATTGCCTATTTTAAAGGGCAATTTATATAATTACTGGGCTGTGGATTAAGTTGGCAATTTAAAGAAATATTCTCTAAATGACTATTGTGAAAACTACACACAACTCTCTTTTATTTTAAAAGTGGGCCCTTAAAGATTTGAATGGTTATTTTAAGATTCATAGGACGGAATATCCTGTAAAAAACTGTATTGCTCCTTCTCAAAATCCATTTTGCAAAAAAAATGATCCAACCCGTTCGTGACTACTAAATATTTTGCTTTTAATTGGAGGTTATACCTGGCAATTTGATCAAAAACTTGCTGGGTTATTTTAATATCGGGCGATTTACATTCCACAAGTACCTCTATACTCCCGTCTGGATTAAAAACAACCACATCATATCTTTTTTTTAAATTATTAATAAGCAATTGCTTTTCAACATTGATATGGGCCTTAGGATAATTTTTATCCGAAATTAGATTTTGTACAACGTGCTGTCGCACCCATTCTTCGGGCTGTAAAACCACAAATTTTTTGCGTATGACATCAAAAATATAGATTTTATTTTCCCTATTTTTGAAGCGAAAGGGATATGAAGGATAGTTTAGAGGTTGCATTATGCAAAGTTGATAAATTTTTTTAGATGGAAGAGGTAAAACAAATTGTAAGCAGTATAAAAAATGGAAATATTGCACCAATATATTTTCTAACCGGGGAAGAACCGTACTATATTGATAAGATAGCCGAGTATATTGAAAAAAATGTGCTTACGGAGGAAGAGCGCGGATTTAATCAGGTGATACTTTACGGCAAGGAAGTTTCCATTGAGGATATCGTTGGAAATGCCAAGAGATATCCCATGATGTCCGAACGGCAAGTGGTCATTGTAAAGGAAGCGCAACATTTGTCCCGTTCCATAGAAAATTTGGTTTCCTATTCTGATCAACCGCAACCATCCACAGTTTTGGTGCTATGCTATAAATATAATAAGCTGGATAAGCGCAAGAAATTATATAAATCCATAAATAAATCTGGGATTATTTTCGAGAGTAAAAAACTTTATGAAAATCAGGTAGCGGATTGGATCAAGAAATCCCTACATTCAAGAGGGTATGGAATTACTTTCAAGGCAGCCAATTTATTGGTCGAATTCCTAGGAACCGATTTGGGTAAGATAGACAAGGAACTTGAAAAACTGTGCTTGGTCGTCCCTAAGGGAATTGAAATTACTCCTGAAGCTATTGAGGTCAACATTGGTATAAGTAAGGATTACAATAATTTTGAACTTAAAAAGGCCATAGTGGAACGCGATGTTTTAAAAGCCACTAAAATTGTCAGCTATTTTGCCCAAAACCCTAAGGACAATCCTTTTGTTCTGACAATTACCCTTTTGTATTCTTTTTTCATCCAATTGCTCAGTTATCATGGCTTAAAGGACCATTCTCCCAAAAGTGTTTCCAGCGCCTTGGGCATTAAACCTTACTTCGTAACCGAGATTCAAGCTGCGGCGAGAAACTATCCCATGAAGCGGGTGAGTGAGATAATTTCCAATCTAAGGGAATTGGATGTCAAGGGAAAGGGGGTAGGATCTAATATGGCCCAAGGAGATCTTCTTAAAGAATTGTTATTCAAAATCTTTTAAACTACTTCAATGTCATATTGAACAATAGATATTATGAATCAACCTCAAAAGTTGTGTTTGATATAGAGAAAGTGAGGATAAACTATCCCAGAGTTCGTGTCCTGTTCATTTTTTGCATCGCCCAAATGCGTAGCATTCATGAATTCCTTTAAAAATCAATAAAATAGCTGATGAATAAAAAACGAACTAGGGCCGAAAAACGAAGGTACTGTGTACCTTGGTTTCGAGGAGCCAGCTGTAGCGAAGGCTACATGATCACACTTACCTTAGGTAAAGCAATCTATCTCCACGGCCGCAACGCCCAGGTCGCTTTCACTTGGGAGAAATGCTCTTTGGACGCCTTCCTGGCGGTAGGCAGGGCTTCCGTCCCCCAATGTGAAAACCACTTGATTTAAGACGAAATCGAAGATTCACGAAAACCTATAAAAAACAATAATAACCACTTAAGTAAAATGAAAATAGGACGTTCCTTTGTTCCCTCAACCTATATATTACCGACAAATCATTGATGATTATTAAATTACCTGACCATTACATTGAAAGCCCCTTGTTGTGTCTGTCTTCTTCCTTAGTGGAGTTGTCATGGCCATAAAGAATAATTTCACGCTAAGTTTTATTATATTCTTCCCTACATTGATAACGAACAATCTAAAAACAAGTCAAATAATAGCAATCCCAATATTTGCCGAATCACAACTATTAAAAATCCAACATTCCTCTTTAGGTTTATTCAACAATAGTCATAAATATCCAAATACCTAGAAATTACAAATGATCAGATACTATTGGTAAAAGTAAATTTTATTCATTCCATGGCACACTTATTTTCCACAGTATTGTTTGTAAACAACAAAAATGGCAGGAATTTTAAAAACGTGATTTAAATTTCTGGCTAGTAAACCTATTTACTTCTTATCCAAACTATATTTTCCTGGGCCCAGTAAAAGGATCGTGGTAAAGGTTATCAAAAATAAAATAGCCTTTTCCTTTACATTAAATGGATCGGCACCATGAACGATAAATGTAGCTACCAGCATGGTAATTATTGTAGGTACTGTTGCCCACCTAGTCTTAAATCCAACAATGACCAATATTGGGCATACAAATTCGCCTATAACGGCAAGAAATAAGGAAGGTGTTGCACCTAGCCCAATGGGATCGCCAAATTCCAAATTACCTCCAATGAGTTTTAGAAGTTTTGGAAAGCCGTGGGTAATCATTAATACGGCAGATGAAACGCGCAGAAGTAGTAGGCCTAGGTCTTTCATGGGGAAATTTTTATAAAAAATTATTAGATTTTGAGCGTGTTAAAAGTAACCATTAGTTTTCAAGAATTTTAAAAAATTTAAAAGAATTGTACTTGCCGGTAGGTCAAAAACAATAAAATCCATAACAACCACTATCTTAACTTAGGAAAATCCATTGGATTGGATTCGTGCATTATAGCATATACTTTCTCAAAAATATCCTCCGAGTTGGGTTTTGAAAAGTAGTCGCCGTCGGTAGCATAGGCCGGTCTATGGGGCTTTGCTGTAAGGGTTTGGGGAGCACTGTCCAAGTATTCGTAAGCTCCTTGTTTTTCAACAACCTCATGTGTTAAATAAGCGGAGCAACCACCAGGAACATCTTCGTCTATGACCAACAATCTACTGGTTTTTTTAACACTCTTAAGCATATCTTGCCGCAGATCAAAGGGTAACAAGCTTTGGGCATCCACTACCTCTGCATCTATACCTACTTCTTTTAGTTCATTCGCCGCTTGCATAACAATTCTTAGGGTAGACCCGTAAGATAGTAAAGTAATATCCTCTCCCGGCCTTACCACTTCAACCACACCTATAGGCGTACAAAGTTCTCCTAAATTATTTGGTCTGGGTTCCTTGAGACGATAGCCATTTAAACTTTCGATCAAAAGGGCCGGCTCATTTCCTTTCATAAGTGTATTGTAAAATCCGGCTGCTATGGTCATGTTTCTAGGTACCAAAATATACATACCGCGTAATAGGTGAATTAATCCGCCCATTTGTGACCCAGAATGCCATATGCCCTCCAATCTATGTCCACGGGTCCTAACGATCAATGGAGCCCTCTGTTTGCCAACAGTCCTATAAAGAAGGGTTGCCAAATCATCGGTTAATGTAAAGAGCGCATAAAAAATATAATCTAAATATTGAATTTCAGCAATGGGCCTTAATCCTCTCATGGCCATTCCTATGCCCTGTCCAATTATACTGGCCTCCCTTATTCCCACATCGGCTACCCGTAGTTCCCCATATTTTTTCTGAAGGCCCTCCAAACCTTGATTAACGTCTCCAATGGCGCCACTATCCTCACCAAAGATTAGGGCTTGGGAGTATTTTTCAAAAAGGACATCAAAATTATCCCTCAAAATTAATCTTCCATCCACTAACGCTGGTTCCGGGTCATAGGAAGGTTTCACTTCAGGAACGTTTAAGGCATTGTTGCTTTGTTCGTTGTACAGAAAGGAGCTAAACTTGGTTTGGGACTCTTCTAAAAATTTATTGGTCCAAGCCGCCAAAAGGTCTTTCTCCTTACTACTTTCCCCCAATAAATAACGCAGGGCTTTTCTAGCCTTGGAAGCCATATCTTTCTTTATGGGTTCTTCAATGGCTATTAAATCGTTTTTGATTTTGGCAATAAAATTTTTATTGATACTGGAATTGGCAGCATTTTCCAATAGGTTTACCAATATTTTTTTCTGCTCTCTATGGGGAGCCAAGAACTCTTCCCAGGCTTCTTTACGGGCACTCCGTACCAGTCTTTTAATATTTTTTTCAAGGGTTTTTAACTCTTCTTCCGTGGCAATCCTATTTTCCAGTATCCATTCCCTATAGCGTTTATTACAATCATTGTCCTTTTCCCATTGCAAACGCTCCTCACTCTTATAACGTTCATGTGAGCCAGAGGTGGAATGACCCTGAGGCTGTGTAAGCTCGGTGATATGTATAAGTACAGGTACATGTTCGTCCCTGGCAATATCAGAGGCATTCTCATACGCATGGATGAGGGCAGTATAATCCCAACCCTTTACTTTTAAAATCTCAAAGCCTTTATTCTTTTCATCCCGCTGAAAACCAGCCAAAATTTTGGAAATATCCTCTTTGGTCGTCTGATGTTTGGCATGAACGGATATGCCGTAGTTATCATCCCAAACACTAATTACCATGGGTACTTGTAATACCCCGGCAGCATTAATGGTTTCAAAAAAGACTCCTTCACTGGTACTGGCGTTACCTATGGTTCCCCATGCTACTTCATTGCCATTATCGGAAAATTTTGAACTATTTTTAACTTTTACGTTTCTATATATTTTAGAGGCTTGTGCCAGGCCTAGTAATCTAGGCATTTGTCCGGCCGTACAAGAAATATCGGCACTGCTGTTTTTTTGTTTGGTGAGGTCTCGCCAGCTTCCATCTTCATTTAAACTAAAGGTTGTAAAATGTCCTCCCATTTGTCTTCCGGCACTCATGGGATCTTTGGTTATATCTGTAGTAGCATATAAACCATGGAAAAAATCTTTTGGTGTAAGTAAATCAAGGGCCATCATAAAAGTTTGATCCCTATAATATCCACTTCTGAAATCCCCATCCCTAAAAGATCTGGCCATAGCCAATTGTGGGAGCTCCTTGCCATCGCCAAAAATTCCGAATTTTGCCTTTCCTGTAAGAACTTCCCTTCTTCCCAGTAGACTACATTCCCTGCTTGTTACGGCAATTTCATAGTCTTTCAATATCTGTAATTGAAAATCGTCAAATGAAATATCGTTGCTTGCTTCGGAATCTATATTCATTTCGGAATTTATCGTTTCTCGCAAAAATATCAAATCATTATGGTTTTTGCAACCAATAGAAGAGGATAATAATTAATAATTCTTTAAAGAAAAGAGAAGTGTGTTTTTAAATATTAAGAATATCACAAAATATTAACTCTATTATAAGAATATATCAATAATTTAAAACCATTTTCTGGTAAATAGACCGGTTAAGGTCCTAGGACTAAAGGTTATAACAAATCTAATTTTTTGATCATATTGCGGTTGGGATATCTCCCATCCATTATTGGAGTACAAGGGAAGATAGAGTTCAAAATAATCGGTCAACAGATTTAAGCGTATACCAGAGTCGTAAACCACCCTTTCCTTCGTTCCCTTATTTTTTACCAACCCTAAATCTCCATACAGTTCTATCCATCGCCAAATATTTACACTGGTATTAACGGTTGCCATCCAATCGTTCGCAAAGGGGTTTTCCAATTTGGACTTAAAACCACCTTCGGCCACAATAATTTGTTGACTGTATATTCCGGATCCTTCCGATCTACCCAAATAATCATAATCAAAAAGGTAATCGGTAGGCCGATCGAGGGCAAAACTAAAAAAGTCCGTGTTCCCAGCTGTTTGATTGCTGATAAACTTACCTGCAAAAAAACGTAGGTTAAATTGCCTATTGTTCTCAAAAAGTTTTCGGTATTCCAATTCATAGGCAATTTTGGTAAATTTATTGGAATACTGTGCATCCACCGACCAGTACAGATAATTAATTATATTGTTTGTGGTGTTGTAGTATTTTGCATTGAGAACATTATAATCTGGATCTGTTTCCAGGCCCAACGTTTGTAAACTTGGATCAATGTCCCTGAAAACACTAATAGATCTAAAAATTAATGCTTCCCTTTTATTTAGCAAAAGGTTACTGGGCCTCCAACCGAAACCTATGGAAGGACTTAATGTACTGTAGCGTGAGTTTTCCTGGAAATGGGAGGTAGAGCCCCTCAGGGAATAATTGGTGACGTATAATCCACTAGTACCGTGATATTTTCGAAAATTAAATTTACCATATCCCACGAATGTCTTTTCGTTAGGTGCATATGTAGGAGCTATATCAAAAACAAAAGGCCTTTCCAATAAAGTCTTGTTGTGCAATCTCATGCCAGGGGAGAGTCCGTCATATTTATTGAACCCCAGCACAGGAACATAAAAAACTTGATTGTAATAGGGATCTTCCGCATCTTTAAAAAATTGAAATTTCAGCTTTTTGTTACTGGAGAAGAAACCGTTCAGGGACTTCCAATTATCGCGTTGGTTGAATTCCGGTATGGTTTGATCATAATTCAAAACCAAACGGTCTTCACCGTTCCTTGGAATGGTCAAAGTCTGTTCTTCGGCTATATCTGTGAACCAATAACTAGAAACAACGGTGTCATTTTTTATCCCGAAAAGGGAAATTGGGACATTGGTTCCTTCTTTATTTCTTAAGGTGACTACTAGGGAATCTTCAAGTTTTTGTACTTTCTTAATTTTAAAATCGATTTTACTCGTGGTAGAAACATATTCATCAAAAAACCAATTAATGTCCTTATCAGAGTTCTCCACAACAATAAATTTAAAATCTGCTGCCGTTGAAGGTTTTAACCTGTAATTAATGTAGAACTCCTTCACACTGCGATCAACATGTTCTTTTCCTGTATAGTCGGCCAAATAAGCAAGACCTAACCCCGCCTTATACCTGTTGGCAATTTTTTGATTGAATTTTATAAGCGAATCGTTGGGAGTGGTAAGGGATTGATCCACATTTTTTCTTGCCGATAGCATATGAAGCAAAGGATATTGTTCATTAAAATTCATTTTGGCCAAATGAAAACTTCGTACGCCCCAAATGCTGGATAATTTTCCCAACAATTTTTGATCTGGATAATATTCTTCCACAAAACCGATCATTAGATAATTTAAAATGGCATCGGTAACCCATTTTTCATTTCTTGGGTCCAAAAACATAGTTTCTTTAATAAAACTATTGAGCGCTGTTTTTAGAAATTTCATTTCAAACTGAAACTGCTCCTCATAAGGCCTGATAAATCTGGGAAGTTGATTTATGCCATACAAGGGGTCCTTATTATAGTCCAGTTCACTTACCAGTAAATGTTTATGAGGAAAGTCGCCCAAGTTTTCGTAGATATATTTGGATACCCTGTTAATGGAAATTCCTGAAGAAATCTCGTCGTACCGTGGAGACCTAAGGTCGGTCAAAATTGTAAGTTCGGGAGTTATATGTTTTACAAATTTTTTAGTCGGGCTAATTATAAATTCGCCACTTTTTTGTTGAAGCCCCTGAAAATAAATATGTTGAAGATTACCTACCAGGTTTTTATTTAATTCATGAAAATTGGAAACTGCATTTAAATTTTCCGGAATAATAAGTTCTATGGAGGTGTTGGCCATATCCGTATAAAGATCCTCTAAATTCTTATTGGAATATAAATGCCAACTCCCATCATATACGGCAGGGGTAAGGTACCAGTCCTTTAGATAGTATCCACCTTTCAGATTATATCCATAGGTGGTAAATTTATCTGATGGTAATTTTACTTTGTAGGTAATAAATAGTTTTGTTAATGCTTGGGGAAGTAGGGGACTGTTTAGGTTAATTTTAATAATATCCTTCCCTGGAGCATACTCCCAATCCAATCCGCGATATTCATCATCAACAGTACTGACAATTTTTGTGTTACCTCTTTCCTCATCTTTTGCAAGATGAAGGCCTTTTTTAAACTCCTCAGCAAATCTTTTGGCCAGTGCCGTATTTTTATTGGCATACGCATTTGCCCAATCATTAAGGTAAATTAGATTTAGCGTGTCCTGGGATTTATTTACATACTCAATTTCCTGTTGAATTGTAAATTCATTATTATCCGAATTTAAAGTTGCAATAACTTTATTGGTATGTTGTGCTATACAAAATCCACCGATAAATAATATTATCAAGAAAAATATAGGTTTCATATTATATACCAACTGCTTCAAGAATTTCTTAATTTAAAAATTTGGACTTAATATATTGCCCTTGTAAAAGGCATCAATTATATCAACAACTTCTTGCTCCGTGTCCACCATCTGGACTAAATCCAAATCTTTTGGACTAATATTCCCCACAGTAAGCATAGAACTTTTTACCCATTCCATCAATCCTCCCCAAAATTCGGTACCTACTAAAATAATAGGAAACCGTTCTATTTTGTTGGTCTGTATCAGGGTTATGGCTTCAAAAAGTTCATCCAACGTTCCAAAACCGCCGGGCATTACAACAAAACCCTGTGAATATTTTACGAACATTACTTTTCGCACAAAGAAATAATCAAAATCCAGGCTTTTATCACTGTCAATATAGGGATTGTCATGTTGTTCAAAGGGTAGGTCAATATTTAATCCAACAGAAGTGCCACCTGCCAAATGTGCTCCTCGATTACCGGCTTCCATAATTCCAGGGCCACCACCTGTAATAATTCCGTAACCTGCCTCGGATATGCTCTTGGCCACGCTTACAGCCAATTCATAATATTTGTCACCTGGTTTGGTACGTGCCGATCCAAAGATGGAAACACATGGTCCAATAGCACTCATTTTTTCGAATCCATTCACAAATTCGCCCATAATCTTGAATAGGGCCCAGGAATCGTTGGTTTTTATCTCATTCCATCCTTTATGATGTTGTTCTTTTCTCATATTATAATTTTATCCCTATTCAATTTGCACTGCCACTTACTTGTCAAATAAAATTCACTTTTGAAATAAATAGGTTGCTAAATGGACTATTAATTTCACAAACCTAATTCTTTTCTTAGAAATATAGAGGTGTAACTCCTTTTATCCAAGGCCACTTCTTCTGGAGTTCCTTCCGCAACTACCATACCACCATTTCGCCCACCTTCGTAACCAATGTCGATAATATGGTCCATCATTTTTATTACGTCTATATTATGTTCAATAACTAGTACGGTATTGCCCTTATTCACAAGCTTATTAAGAACGGACATCAACACCCTAATATCTTCAAAATGCAGCCCAGTAGTTGGCTCGTCCAAAATATAAAAGGTGTTTCCCGTATCCCTTTTTGAGAGTTCGGTAGCCAATTTTATTCGTTGCGCTTCTCCTCCTGATAAGGTGGTAGACTGTTGACCCAAGGAAATGTATCCAAGGCCTACATCTTGGATCGTCTTTAATTTGCGATAAATTTTAGGGATATTCTCAAAGAACGCTACCGATTCGTTTATGGTCATTTCCAGTACATCGGCGATAGATTTACCTTTGTATCTTATTTCTAAAGTTTCCCTATTAAATCGTTTACCGTTGCAGGTCTCACACTCGACATATACATCGGGTAAAAAATTCATTTCAATAACCCTTAGACCTCCTCCTTGACAGGTTTCACATCGACCTCCAGTGACATTAAAGCTAAAACGACCGGGTTTGTACCCTCTAATTGCCGCTTCCTGTGTCTTGGCAAAAAGAGACCTGACTTCACTAAAAACACCAGTGTAGGTTGCTGGATTGGACCTTGGTGTTCTTCCAATGGGAGATTGATTAATATCTATCACCTTATCTATATGTTCCAGTCCCTTTATTTTTTTGTAGGGCATGGGTTTTTTAACACCATTAAAATAATAGGCATTCAAGATGGGATAGAGGGTCTCATTGATCAAGGTGGATTTTCCGCTTCCGGAAACGCCGGTGACCCCAATCATTTTTCCCAAAGGAAAACTAACGGAAACATTCTTTAAGTTATTACCGGTACAACCTGTTAATTCAAGACTTTTTCCATTCCCTTCCCTACGTTTTTTGGGGACTTCAATTTTTAATTTACCCGTAATATAATCGGCGGTCAATGTATGATGCTTCTTTAAGTCAGCAGGTTTTCCTTCCGAAATTATTTCCCCTCCGTGTTTACCCGCTTTAGGTCCAATGTCTATAACATGGTCTGCGCGCTCTATCATATCGCGGTCATGTTCCACGACTATTACAGAATTGCCCAAATCCCTAAGTGATTCCAAGGATTTTATTAAACGTTCGTTATCCCGTTGGTGCAACCCAATACTAGGTTCGTCCAGTATATACAGTACACCTACCAATTGGGATCCAATTTGTGTAGCCAACCTAATACGCTGTGCTTCACCTCCTGAAAGTGACTTACTACTTCTATTCAAGGACAGGTAATCCAAGCCTACATCCAACAAAAATTGAATTCTTGTCTTAATCTCCTTAATAATTTCTTCAGCAATTTTTAATTGGTTGCCTTCCAATTTTTTCTCCAGGCCCTTAAAGAAGTCTGCCAAATCCGTAATATCCATATTGGAGAGATCGGCAATATTTTTGTCATCTATTTTAAAGTAGAGGGACTCTTGTTTTAATCTGGTCCCATCACAGGTTGGACATTCAATTTTGTCCATATATTCCTTTGCCCAACGTTTGATGGATGTGGAATTGGCCTCATGGAATTGACTCTTGATAAAGTTTGATATGCCTTCATAGTCAATTTTGTACAGCCGTTTTACCCCTAAGGTTTTGGAGTCAACTTCAAAACTCTCCTTACCTCCGTAAAGTAAAATTTGAATAGCTTCATCCGGAATTTGGGAAATTGGATCGGTGAGTTCAAAATTATACCGTTGAGCAATAGTTTCAATCTGTTTAAAGGCCCATGAATTTTTATATTCACCCAAGGGCGCAACACCACCACCTTTTATAGACAACTTTTTGTTTGGAAATATTTTATTTTCATTAACCTCATATACATGTCCCAGCCCGTTGCAATCAGGACACATACCCTTTGGTGAATTAAAGGAAAAGGTATTGGGCTCTGGGGAAGGATACGAAATTCCGGTTGTTGGACACATTAAATCCCTACTAAAATAGCGGGGCACCTCGGTACCTTCTTCCAAAATCATCAGTACATTTTCTCCACTGTACATTGCTGTATTAATGGTTTCGGAAATGCGCTTGTCCAATTCGGAACTTTCTTCAATTTTGAGTCGGTCTATAACAATCTCGATATCATGGGTCTTGTAGCGGTCCACTTTCATGCCCTTTACAATATCCTTTATTTCCCCATCTATCCTAACCTTAACAAATCCCTGTTTGGCAATCTGTTCAAACAATTCCCTATAGTGACCTTTTCGAGATTTGATGATAGGAGCTAGAACGTTGATCTTTTTACCGTTGTAAGAGGATATGATCAATTCCTTTATTTGGGCATCATCATAACTGACCATCTTTTCCCCAGTATTGTAGCTATAGGCATCACTTGCCCTAGCAAACAGAAGTCTAAGGAAATCATAAATTTCGGTAATGGTCCCAACCGTTGACCTCGGTGATTTTGAAGTGGTTTTTTGCTCAATGGCAATTACCGGCGAAAGTCCGTCAATCTTGTCCACATCAGGTCGCTCCAGGCCACCCAAAAACTGTCGGGCATAGGCAGAGAAGGTCTCTATATATCTTCTTTGGCCTTCTGCATAAATAGTATCAAAGGCCAGGGATGATTTTCCGCTTCCAGACAATCCGGTAATAACTACCAGCTTTTCGCGTGGTATGGTAACATCTATATTCTTTAGGTTGTGCACACGAGCGCCTCTAACCTCAATATTCTCTTCGTACTTGATCATTTTCATTAGCAATGTGCGAAGTTACGACTTTGGAGCCTAAAAATGAAGTTGGTGCTATTTAGTTTTTTGTAGATTAAAACCTTAGCTATAAATTAGCGTTCTTAACTTTAAAATATTTTTAAATGCAGCTTTTAGGAATAGGTTCACGGATCAATCACGGCGAATTTGGAAAAGGGGTGGTTACCAATGTTACTTCTAAACATTATTGGGTTACTTTTATGGATAGTGGCTTGGAGACGATTGATCTAAATTCGGGTTTTGAGGTCATAGAGGCAGTCGAGGATGAAGTGGACACCATAAGTTTTTCAGAGGTGGAACAATCGCTAATCACCATATTAAAAAGATGGAGTGATGCCAGCTCCGTAACGCCAATTGCCGATAAATGGAAAGGTGGGAACTTGGTTCTAAAACCTGGGGATAGCAATTTGTCTGCAAAAGAAATTCCAATGGATACCTTTTTTCACAAAATTGTAATGGTCAGAGATCGAATTAGAGTGATGGAACAAAAAATAAACAGCAGTAATAATTTGGACGATCTTGAAAAGGTTGATTTACAACAATACATAACTCGTATATACGGTAGCTTAACCACTTTTAATGTACTTTTTAAAAATCAGAGCGATAACTTTGTGGGTGAAAAAACTAAGTAAACCAATTTGGTAATCGGTTTCAAAATTTGATCATCCATTTTCCTACCGGAGCTTTAAAGTTAGGAAGACGAAAATCAGATTTACAAATTCCTTTAGCAAAAATTTTTGCCACATAACTATTTAAACTGCGGCCCTTTCATTTAAATAAGATATCTGCGGCTTTTTGGAGTATTGCGAATGTAATTTATTGTTTATTAGATATTTTAAAGTAGTCTGGGATATTACTTCATTGTTATGATAGGAGGGCAGCTCCAAGGAAATAATCTCAACAGTGAACAGGTTATAGTATATGGCATACTTTCTTTTTCTGTCGTAAATTATAAATTCTTGGCCTTTGAATTTTGTACGAAAGTGTTTTGAAATTAATGGAAGTACGTCAAAACCGGGAGTTACCTCGGAAAATTGGATCTGGTCATTTGAAATCGTAAAATTAGCAACGGCCTCAATTCTATGTTTTTCCCTTGCCACCATTCTTGAATGTTGCTGAATTTTCAGGATAATTCCCGCTATGTCATCTATTGAATTATCATTGGGATTGGCGTACATGGATCGAATGTATTGGTACAGAAGAAATTCAATTCCCTTAGTTTCACTTAAAAAAGCGAAGTAAATTGACTTAATAGCGGCATTGCTCTTGCCCTGTATACTGTTCCAAACACGTCTTGCCTTATCCATTTGGGTAAAAACGGTTATCGCTTCTGAAAACAGTCCTTTTTGATTCTCTGTATTTCTTTGAATGTTGGCCACTTCAATTTTCTCCTCAAAAATTTTGAAAACTGTGGTTAGAAACCCGTTGAAGCTACCGTCGTAAATTAAAATTTTAGGATTTTCCATAATTAATCGAATAAACTGAGTTGTACACTTAATTCTTTATTTATACGTCTTCTTTCCTTGTTCACGGAATGATTTCTGACGGGACTAATAACATTATACAATGTATTGCTGGAATAGTGATTATCCTCCATCCCAGAGTGGGCCAGTCTGTTTAATTTCTGATGTATATCTTCCAGAGTCATTTTATGGTTTTTGTAATTAATCCAAATATATGGATTATTTCCTAATTATGGAATTAATCCAATAAATATTTTGGATATATTCCAAATTCCGTATATTTGAGGCAATTGGAAGTTAGTGTTTGGATCCATTTGAAAAGGTCCATGATAGCTTCATCACTTTAAAACTTGGAATATGAACGAGGATATGGAAATTGTAACAAAGCGTTTTACGGACATACGCAGGGAGTTGGGGCATACCCAATCCGATTTTGCCAACCTGCTTGGTATTTCCAATACCACTGCGGATATTGAACGGGGACGTACAAAATTATCGGGAAAAGTAGTAGTAGAACTGCTTAAGCAATTTAAGATCAATCCGCTTTGGTTATTTGGTGAAAGTAGCCAAAAGTACTTATCGGTTACGAATATCAGTGTTATACCAAAAGTGGTTACCGTAAATTCATCTGATAACGAGAATATGGTATTGGTAAATGCAAAAGCCGCCGCGGGTTATCCACAAAATATCCATGATACCAGTTGGTATAGACAACTTCCTGCTTTTGATATTCCTTTGCCCGAGTTCAGAAATGCCACTTATCGCGGTTTTCAAATTGAAGGGGATAGTATGTTGCCAAATTTAAAACCAGGGGAATGGGTATTGGCCAAGGCAGTGGAAGGTCTTCAGGATATTAGCCCCAATAAGATCTATGTAGTGGTCTTACAGGATGCAGTTTTGGTAAAAAAAATAGAGAAATCTCCAAACCCTGCCGTGGTATCCTTAATTTCCATAAACGAAAATTACCCTCCTTATTCAGTTAATTCTGAGGATATACAAGAGCTGTGGCAGGTTAGCAGTAAAATAACCTTTGGTGTTGATGCCACCTCCGAAAACGGATTGTTAAGGCAACTTCAAGATTCTATGGAGGAATTGAAAAATCAATTGAAGAAGGTGAATGATTAATTTATATGAATAATTATATGCTAAAGTGAATAGTCTAAAATTATAGGGGTTCTATATGATAGTGCTAAATAGGATTTGGATTTCGAAATTGTAGGTTTCTCCTTATAGTATATTTTATCGATAAAGTGCAGGATAAATCGGGTGAAATACATAAATTTAAACCATTCCATTCTTTCACAACAAGATTTTGCCATTACACAACAAAATTCTAAAATTCCAATTGTAACAACATATTTTTGACCTGATAAAGAGTCCCAAATCTTATCATTTACTTTATAAAAAGGCTGTGCAATTAAATTGTATCGCCTTTTTTATTTTAGGAATCAAACATGGCGAAGGTAAGAAGCTAAATAATGGCTAACTTACCCTTAAATTGCTTTAAACAGGATGAACTGGTATCGAGCAGCAAATGATGATAATTTTTGAGATTTTGGAGGTACAACATTAAAGAACCTTTGGCGTTTGTATTATTGTATACCATATATTCCAAAGTCTATAAATAATTTTAAAAAGACTGAAGACTAATTAGAGAACTTTAGACAACAATTGAACAATGACGAAGTCATACAAAAAAATATTTGTTTCATTATTGATATGTTTATCGTGTTTATGGTATGTACCAGCCCAAGATTCAGTTATTAAGCCCAATCATTTTCAAGAATTTCAAAATCAGAAAGGAGTACAGGAGAGATTTGATTACTTCTTTGGTACCACAAATCGCTATTCCGAACACTCGGCATATGACTGGCAAGAAGCGGTAAATATTTATCATAACAATGCTCAAAAAGTAAAGGATTCTATAAGCGCAACCAAATATGAGCTTATGCAATCCCAGCTTTATTTTGACATAGGAGACTTTAGTAAAAGTGTAGCCATTGCCAACCAATTGTATAAAAATATTGAAGATCTGGATATGGAATCCAAAAGGATTCTACTAGATTTAATAGACAATAACTATGCGAAATTGGGTCTTTATGATCGGCAATTCGAAATAAGAAATGAAAAGAAAAATTTAGGCCTTACGGACAAAGTTATTTTTTATGATATTTATTCCAACCTTGGACTTCACAGGACGGCAATGAATGATTATATCAAGGATAAGCTGAAAACGATACGTGAGGATGACTATTATGGACAGGCACAATATCAGAATAACGTTGGTAACTATCTTCTTTTGGATATGTCCATACCCACGGCTTTAACTTATTACAAAAAAGCCAAGGGATTTATAGACGTTTATTTAAATGATATAAGTAGGGAGAAAACCGACGAAGAAATAAGCCATGGTAATTTATTAAAGGGTATTATTGAGGGCAATATAGGTAAATGTCATGCCCTTTTAAAGGAATATGATATTGCCATACCATATTTGGAAAATTCCATTGAACTGATCACCGAACATAATAAAGGTAAATTCTCATCAGAAATGGTAGAGAATACCTTGGAATTGGCAGATTGTCACCTACAGAAAGAAGAATACGAAAAAGCCAAGGAATATCTTTTAAAGGGGCCTGACCCCATAAAAATTGAAAATATTCTTAGGAAGAATAGATTATTGGCATCCTACTACGACCGGATAGGGGATTTTAAAAATTCCGTTGATTTTTTAAAGCGAAATGTTCGAATAAGAGATTCATTAAATAGAAATGAATCTTCTATGAAAAAACAGCAGTTAGCAGCCGTTGCTGGGCAGGAAATTGAGTACTCCAAGAAAATGATGGAGCAGCAGAAAAAGGACTTGGAGCAATCACGGAGCGACTTACAGGCTAAAGAGGAAAGAATAAACATAGTTTTTATTTCCTTGATTTTTACACTTTTGGGATTTGCCGGCCTAGTTTTTGCTTATTTAAAAAGTATTAAGAACCAGCGATTGATTGCCGAGCAAAAACGGATAATTGAAGCATCGTTGGTGGAAAAGGATTCTCTTTTGAAAGAAATTCACCACAGGGTGAAAAACAACCTTCAAATGGTTTCCAGCTTACTTAGTCTTCAAACAAAAAACACAAGGAGCAAGGCTGCTATAGAAGCTCTTGAAGAAGGGAAGAGTAGGGTAAAGGCCATGGCCTTGATCCATCAAAAATTATATCAGAACGATGACCTCTCGGTTATAGAAATGCAAGGGTATATAGAAAGTCTTATCAACAGTGTGCAATCGGTTTACAAAAAAGGCGGTCATAATATTAATATTGCGATAGATGCCGAAGGCGTGGAATTGGATATAGATAGGGCCATTCCCTTTGGACTTATTTTAAATGAATTGGTCTCCAATTCCTTTAAATACGCCTTCCCTGACGATGATGAAAATGGAAAAATTTATATCCATTTAAGAAAAATAGGTAGTCAAGATGGGTATTTTGAATATACCGATAATGGTATAGGACTTCCCGAGGATACGGACGATAGGGCCAATTCCTCTATGGGAATTAGGCTTATGAATCGCTTGGTAAATCAGCTACAATCTACTTTGAATATCGATAAAACATCAGAAGGAGTTCGTTTTTGGTTCAATTTTAAATAAATTTGAATAAAAACAGTTCATCTTATGCAAATTACATTTCTAGGTCATGCTTCCTTGCTAATTACTACTGCAGGCAAAAGAATATTGGTAGATCCATTTATATCCGCTAATGAAAAAGCTTCTGGAAAAGTTGATATAAAAAATCTAAAACCAGATTATATCTTGGTTACCCACGCCCATCAAGACCATATTTTAGATGTAGAGGAAATTGGGAAAATGAACAATTCTACGGTAGTAAGCAATTATGAAATTGCCACCTATTTTGAAAATAAAGGGCTAAAAGCCCACCCTATGAATCATGGTGGGAATTGGAAGTTCGATTTCGGCAGCCTAAAATATGTAAATGCCATTCATACTTCTTCGTTTCCAGATGGATCTTACGGGGGGCAACCTGGAGGGTTTATTTTATCTTCCGAAGGTAAACACATATATATTGCGGGAGACACGGCTTTAACGATGGATATGAAACTTATTCCCATGTCCTTTAAGTTGGATCTTGCCGTATTGCCCATTGGAGATAATTTTACAATGGGAGTGGACGATGCCATTAAAGCCTCAGATTTTATTGAGTGCCCTAAAATATTGGGTTGCCATTATGACACTTTTGGGTATATCGTTATCGATCATAATCAATCCGTTCAAAAATTTTCCAAACATGGGAAGGAATTGATTCTCTTGGACATAGGTGAGTCTTTAACAGTTTAATTATCTCACTTTATTCCGCAAAACTACCTTATGGAGGAGTTGAGGGAAAAATCTTTTTAAATAAATTCCGACTACCTCTTTTCGGCCAATATAAACTTCGAATTTTTCCTTTTCCATGGCCTTGACCATTTTTTTGGCAAAAACATGGGGAGATAATCCATTTTTAGTGGCCAAATCATTGTCGACCTGGGGAGTACCATCTGCGGTAAGGGCATTTACTGCAACATTGGTATCTACAAAACCTGGACATACCAAGCTTACCTTTATGTTGTCCTTATCATGTTCCATACGCAACACATCAAAAAAACCGTGAAGAGCGTGCTTGGCCCCACAATAGCCAGAGCGGTAAGGCGACCCAAATTTTCCCATTAGGCTGGTTACCGTAACAAAATGCCCTTTTTTGCGAGAAACAAAATAGGGTAGGATTGCTTTGGTAAGGGCAATGGTTCCCATATAATTCACATCCATTAATTTCTGATACACCTGTAAATCGGTTTCCATAATTAAGGAGCGTTGGCTTATGCCGGCATTATTTATTAATATGTCTATTGGTCCATAGTGCAACATAGCCACGGTTACTTTTTTGGCCATATTATCCAAATCTTTGAGGTCCAATGGGAGTATGGAGATAAGATTACTATTTGGGCAACGATTTTTTACCTGTTGTAGGTCTTTTAAATTTCTGGAGGAAATAATTAGTTTATAGCCTTTGCTATTAAGTTCATAGGTCAGAGCCTCGCCAATGCCGGAAGACGCCCCCGTTATCCACACTACCTTAACTTCTTTTGTTTTCATTTTTTCATATTAAGAAGAAAAAGATAGTTAAATTTGATTTTACATTTCATGAAAGCGACCTACAAAAAATATATTTTAGATTTTAAACGTCCCAGCGGTACTTCTAGGGGTATTATGACCCATAAGGAAACCTTCTTTATTATTTTGGAACAGGGAAAAAAAATCGGAATTGGGGAATGCGGTATTTTAAGGGGTTTAAGTATTGATGATGTTCCGAGCTATGAGGAAAAGCTAAAATGGACCTGCGATAATATTAGTTTAGGGAAAGATGGACTATGGGATGCATTGATGGATTATCCTAGTATTCAGTTCGGGGTGGAGCAAGCTTTTTTATCCTTAAATTCTCCAGATCCCTTTTTACTTTATCCTTCAGCGTTCACCCAAAACAATCGACCCATAGAAATCAATGGCTTAATTTGGATGGGAGATGAACATTATATGCATCAACAGATCCAACAAAAGTTGGAGCAAGGTTTTAAATGCATAAAATTAAAAATTGGGGCCATCGATTTTCAAAAGGAAATAGCGCTTTTAAAGTCCATTCGAAATAAATACAGCGAAAAGGAAATAGAATTAAGGGTCGATGCCAATGGCGCTTTTCTTCCTTCGGAGGCAATGGATAAACTGGTATGCCTTTCTCCATTTAATCTTCATTCCTTAGAACAACCCATAAAGGCAGGCAACCCTTGTGAAATGCAGGGCTTGTGTTCTAATTCTCCCATTCCAATTGCTTTGGACGAAGAGCTGATCGGAGTAACACTTGTAACGGAAAAGGAGAAACTACTACAAACTATAAAACCAGAATATATAATCCTAAAACCAAGTTTAATTGGTGGATTCAAAGGGAGTATGGAATGGATTAATATCGCAGAAAAATTAAATATAAAATGGTGGGTTACCAGTGCATTGGAAAGTAATATTGGCCTTAACGCCATTGCCCAATGGACCTATACCTTGGGCAACCCTTTACCTCAGGGATTGGGCACTGGAGGTTTGTACAACAATAATTTTGATAGTCCGTTAACCGTTGAAAATGGTTCAATACGCTATGCAAATAACAAAATTTGGGAAACTAATTTAATACAGAACGTAAATGTATATAGAACAAGGATATAAAGGAAATCACGAATCTTGGCGGTATTTGGTTGGAGTTATGATCATATTTATTGGATGGCAAGTTTTGGGGTCGATTCCACTACTCGGGGTCATCATAGTAAAGTCACTAGGAGGAGAATCCTTTCCCACAGATGTCGCGGGGATGTCCAGAATTGTTGGAAGCAACCTATTCCTGTTCTTAATGTTGATTTCATTTGTTTTTGGTCTATTGGCAACCTTTCTTACCGTCAAATTTATTCACCGGCAAACCATAGTTTCGCTAACCACAAGTAGAAATAAAATAGATTGGAAAAGAGTTTTTTTTGCTTTTGGACTTTGGGGCTTCATTACCATTTTAATTACGGGTTTGGATATATACCTAACCCCAGAGGATTACGTTTTCAATTTTGATCTAATGCCCTTTATCATTTTGTGCCTTATATCGGTGTTTCTAATCCCGCTGCAAACCAGTTTTGAAGAGTATTTTATGCGAGGATATCTTATGCAGGGCATTGGATTGATGTCCGGAAAAAGATGGGTTCCTTTGGTGATTACCTCCATGATTTTTGGGTTGTTGCACCTCTTTAACCCTGAGGTTGAAAAATTGGGGTATGGAATAATGGTTTACTATATTGGCACCGGATTTTTTCTAGGGATATTGACATTAATGGATGAAGGGTTGGAATTGGCCATTGGCTTTCATGCTGCCAATAATTTGTTGACGGCATTACTAGTAACCGCAGATTGGACCGCGTTCCAAACCGAATCTCTCTATCGTGATATTTCGGAACCTAAGTTGGGTTGGGATGTATTTGTCCCGGTTTTGGTAATTTACCCCATTCTGCTATTTGTATTCTCCAAGAAGTATGGTTGGACCAATTGGAAGGAGCGACTTACGGGTGATGTACAAAACTTGGAAACGGTACAATTAGGGGAGGAAAATGGATCCGATCTATAAACATATCCATCCTAAATTTAAATTTAACGGAATCCATTACGATTTTGAGGATTTAAAGGAATTGGCCTATAGCCTTGTAAAGGAGGGGCAGCAGTATGAAAAGTCCATTGGTAATTTTCTTATGGATTGGTTGGATGATTCGGGTTCCATTCAAGTAAATACCTCTGGTTCTACCGGGATCCCAAAAATAATTTCTTTAAAAAAAGAACATATGGTCAACTCTGCTTTGGCCACGGGAACTTTTTTTAATTTAAAAGCGGGAGTAAGGGCCCTAAATTGTTTATCCGTCAATTTTATTGCAGGTAAAATGATGTTGGTCCGTGCCATGGTTCTCGGTTGGGGGATGGACTTTGTAGAGCCTACATCGCATCCGTTGGGTATGACTTCCAAGCCCTACGATTTTTGTGCTATGGTACCCATGCAGGTCCAAAATTCAATTTCTTATTTGAACCGAATAGGCACTGTAATCACAGGGGGTGCACCCATTTCAGCAGAACTTAAATTAAGCTTAAGCAAGGTAAAAACTAGGATTTTCGAAACCTATGGAATGACCGAAACTATTACACATATAGCAGTAAAAGAGCTTTCCAATGATTCTGACAACAACAACTTTAAAGCATTGCCAGAGGTCGTTTTCTCAAAGGATGAAAGGGATTGCCTAGTTATCGAAGCTCCTAAAGTTTCAGAAGGTATCATTACTACGAATGATGTTGTAAATCTTATTTCGACCTCAAAATTTCAGTGGCTGGGCAGGTATGATAATATTATTAATTCCGGAGGAGTAAAATTAATTCCAGAAAAATTGGAAAATAAGTTGTCGTCTTTGATCAATTCTAGATTTTTTGTTACCGGATTACCTGATCCAACCTTGGGTCAAAAATTGATTTTGGTGGTAGAGGGTATTATAAACGTAGAGAAATTGTCCCATGAAATCAGATCCATAAAATCTATTTCCAAATTTGAAATTCCCAAAGAACTAATAAGCGTTCCCAAATTTGAGGAGACTGGTAGCGGAAAGATAAATAGAAAGGAAACCTTAGCAAAATATAAAATATAGAGGCTCAAGGGCTTATCTTAAAATATTTACCTAAATTCAGGAATCGAATAAGACTTTCTAATTCAAAAGCTTACCGAATGGTCCGATTTTTTATAGGTATTACATTTCTCTGTACGTTCTTTATCGGGACCTCTCAGGAAACAAAGGTTACCATTAGCGGCAAGGTCACTTATTTGGGCCAACCTTTACCCAATGCCAATGTGATCATCAAAGGGACAACGGCTGGAACTAGAACGGATGCCAAAGGAAAATTTACCATAGAGGTATATTCTGGAAATATAGTGGTATTCACCTATTTGGGAATGCAGACTATTGAAGTTCCTGTTGATGACATAAACAATGTATTGGATATAAAACTATCTGAGAATGTAGAAGAATTGAATGAAGTAGTTGTAAAAAAAAGAAAACATAAAAGCCAAAAAGAACTTCTGGCAGATTACCCGACCAACACCAACCTAATTAAGTCCTCATGGGGAATTATGGACAAGGATCGGACTTCATATTCGATGCGTGTAATTGATGGTAAAAATCTAATGCCAGCAGGGACAGATTTTTTGGATGCCCTACTTGTATGGGTTCCTAACATGGTAATTGACAGGGTGACTAACTTCTTGGATCCACGTGTTTATCTGCCACAATATGCCAGTACAAGAGTCCCTGTGATTTATGATGTTGACGGCTTTGTATATGAACAGGCACCGACATTTATTTCAGTTCAAGACATTGAACGTGTTGCAGTACTTACCCGTAACGGTGCATTTGCCAGATATGGTTCAAGAGGTGCTGGCGGAGTCATTATAATAAATACCAAAGAGCAGACCCGCATAGATGAACTAGGGGTAGAGAGAATCTACAATAATTCAGGATTAAGGGATAGTATTTATGAACAGTTAGCAGTAAAACGGGCATATGTTGCAGAAATTCCCGAGTATATTGAAGAATATTCGTCGGCTGACTCGGAAGAAATGGCTGATCAAATATTTGAAAATCAAAAAACAAGGTTTAGCAACTCTCGCTATTATTTACTTGACGTTTCCGAATATTTCAGGACCACTTGGGGAAACACCGAAAAATCATTTGCACTTCTGGATACCATGGCACGTCAATTCGCCCATGATGCCATGGCGCTAAAGGCCTTGGCCTATAGGTATGAAAAACTAGGATTTTCGGAAAATGCCTTACAGCAATACTTAAAAGTGTTGAAACTTAAGTCCAGGGCTGCCCAGTCGCACAGGGATGTGGCCAATGCCTATGAGGAGTTAGGGAATTATCAAAAGGCAATACACAATTATTCCCGTTATGAGCTGGCCGTAAACAATCTAGATTCTGTTCCATTTGACAAATACGGTACGGACGAGCTTATAACTACAGAACGGATGAATGCTATTAAACTCAATGCAGGGAAGTTTGTTTTGGAAAGCGGGGTATTGGAAGAAAGTACTGAAAATCCAGGGAGCAGGGTATTATTTGAATGGAATAATAATGCGGCCGAATTTGAATTACAATTTGTAGATCCCGAAAAGTATTACGATAGTTGGGAATTTACTGTAGAAACCAAGGAAGCCGAATTGTCCGCCTCAATTTTGAAAGGATACTCCAGTAAACAATTCTTTTTGGACGATGACCTAAAAGGAGAATGGGTGATTAATATTTTTTACTTCGGAAATGGTTCCCAAGACCCCACATACTTAAAAGTAACTACATTTTTTGACTACGGTTCCTTGGAAGAAAGAAAGGTAACCAAAGTGTTTAAACTGAAGGCAATTAAAGAGGGTTTATACTTATGTACCATAAATACGGATTCAAAATTAGTAGTTGAATAAGATGTAAAGGCACTAGGCTAGCCCTATTGAACAAAACATTTTTACATTAATTAATTGAGGCATTGTCTAAGTGCTACATTTTCAAATCAGCTAATTTTCAAATCCTCAAATCAACATATTGACACATTAATGAATTGCTATATTAGCACATTGTTACAATTCAAAACATCAAATTCTAAACCTGAATTACCCCCAAATTAAAAGGTTTTTCAATGGGGGCATGGTTGGCGGCCTCTATACCCATAGATATCCATTTGCGAGTGTCCAAAGGATCAATTACTGCATCTGTCCATAAACGGGAAGCTGCGTAATAGGGCGATATCTGGTTGTCATATCGTTCTTTTATTTTATTAAAAAGTTCGTTTTCCTGAGATTCGGTTATCTTTTCACCTTTTTTCTTGAGCGAAGCTGTTTCTATCTGTAATAAAACTTTGGCAGCAGAATTCCCGCTCATTACGGCTAATTCGGCACTGGGCCAAGCCACAATCAATCTGGGATCGTACGCCTTTCCGCACATGGCATAATTTCCTGCACCGTAACTATTGCCAATAACAATGGTAAATTTAGGCACCACAGAATTACTCACCGCATTTACCATTTTTGCACCGTCCTTAATAATACCACCATGTTCACTTTTACTCCCCACCATAAACCCGGTTACGTCCTGTAAAAAAATCAATGGAATTTTCTTTTGGTTGCAATTGGCAATAAATCGGGTGGCCTTATCCGCTGAATCGGAATAAATGACACCACCAAATTGCATTTCCCCACTTTTGGTCTTTACCACCTTACGCTGATTTGCAACAATGCCCACAGCCCAACCATCTATACGGGCATATCCCGTAAGTATTGTTTTCCCGTAGTCCTTTTTGTATTGTTCAAATTCGGAATTATCAACCAATCGCTTAATAATTTCCAGCATATCGTATTGCTCAGTTCTCGATTTTGGTAGAATTCCATAGATGTCATCTTCGTTTTCCTTTGGTTTGGTAGGAGCGCTTCTATTGTATCCTGCCTTGTCATAGTCTCCAATTTTATCAACTATATTTTTTATGGTATCCAAGGCATCTTTGTCGTCTTTCGCCTTGTAATCCGTAACACCGCTAATTTCGCAATGCGTAGTTGCTCCTCCCAAGGTTTCATTGTCTATTAATTCCCCAATAGCGGCTTTTACCAAATAGCTGCCTGCTAAAAAAATACTTCCCGTTTTGTCGACTATCAATGCCTCATCACTCATGATAGGGAGATAGGCACCCCCTGCAACACAACTGCCCATAACAGCTGATATTTGGGTAATTCCCATACTACTCATTATGGCATTATTCCTAAAAATCCTACCAAAGTGTTCTTTGTCCGGAAATATCTCGTCCTGCAAAGGAAGATATACCCCTGCACTATCAACAAGATAAATTATGGGCAAGCGATTTTCCATGGCAATTTCCTGTGCCCTCAGGTTCTTTTTGGCTGTAATCGGAAACCAGGCTCCGGCCTTTACCGTAGCATCATTGGCCACAACAATGCACTGTTTGCCCTTTATATAGCCAATTTTTATGACAACACCTCCGGACGGACATCCTCCATGGGCTTCATACATACCGTCACCAACAAATGCCCCAATTTCAATAACCTCCTTACCCTTGTCCAATAGGTAATCAATGCGCTCACGGGCACTTAATTTTCCTTGGGCGTGCTGTTTTTCAATGCGGCTTTTGCCCCCGCCAAGTTTTACCTTGGCCAGTCTATTTTTTAAATCTGATATGAGTAATTTATTGTGGTCTTCGTTTTTGTTGAAGTTGATATCCATGTTGAGACGCCTTTCTTTTGCGCAATAAAGATAAGGAGTTATATTTATTAACTTTAACTAAATCATATTCAAAATGGGACAAAAGGTGAGATGGGGAATTATTGGCTTGGGCAATATTGCCCGCAATTTTATTAAGGACCTTTTGCTGGTTGAAGAGGCTCAAATATACGCCGTTGCCTCTAGAGATTTGGGCAAGGCCAAAGCATTTGCTGATGAATACCAAGCGCCCAATGCCTTTGGGAGCTATAAAGAACTTTTTGAATGTAAAGAAGTAGATGTGGTCTATATTGCCACACCACACACCTTACATTCCGAACTTTCTATTATGGCCATGAATCACGGCAAGCATGTATTGTGTGAAAAGCCTATGGGAGTAAATAGTGATGAGCTGAAAAAAATGATAGTGGCCGCACAAGACAATAAGGTATTTTTAATGGAGGCCTTATGGAGCAGATTTAATCCTACCATTAAAAAGGTAAAGGATTTGGTGGATACCGGTGAAATTGGTCCCCTTGCTTATGTACATGCAGATTTTGCTTTTTATGCCTTGGATAGGGATTTTAAAGGTCGGGTGTTGAATCCATTACTGGCCGGGGGTTCTTTATTGGATATAGGTATATACCCCATTTTTTTAAGCTATTTGCTTCTTGGTAAGCCAGAGCAAATTTTATCCACTTCCAATTTTCATCCTAATGGTGCTGAAATTCAGACTTCAATGATTTTTAAGTACCCCAAGAGCCAAGCCATTTTATATTCTGGTTTTACCAGTAGATCCGAAATGAAAGCTGAGATTTCCGGGGAAAAGGGCACCATATATATTCCGGCCAGATGGCATGAGGCGCAAGGATATACTATTGAGAGAAACAATGAACTGGAAGAGTTTAGGCTTCCAACTACAGGAAGGGGGTATTTTTATGAAATAAATGAGGTGCATTCCTGTATTGGCCAAGGTAAAATGGAAAGCGATCTTTGGAGCCATCAAAACAGTGTGGATTTAATAAGCATAATGGATACCGTGAGAAAACAAAATGGAATAGTATTTCCATTCGAGGAATAAAGTTTTTTTAAGGTGATAAATTCTTGTAAAATTTACGATATTTGAGGTTCTACAAATCAAACCGATTAAAACATGGGAATGAATAAGAATACAGTGCTTGCTTGGGCAACCTTTATAATGATAATTGTAGGTCTTTCGCTTATTGCGTTGGGTGCTTTTAGATATGATGATGTAGCAGGATGGGGATTTGCCTCTGTGGGAATAGGTTTCTTCGCAATTGCATGGGTGTTTAATGCGCTAAAAGGAAGAGTTTAAAGTATTATATAAGTCAAGGTTTAACTTTGGAATAGAATAGAAAGTTAAAAAGTAGTAGTTACTGGCCCAACACTTCAAATTTAAATAATCAAAATTAATAATACATATATCATATGTCGGACGATAAGAAAGTGATTTTCTCCATGTCCGGGGTTACCAAGACGTATAAAACCGCCAATACCCCGGTATTAAAGAATATTTATCTAAGCTTCTTTTACGGAGCCAAGATCGGAATTCTAGGTCTTAATGGTTCCGGTAAATCTACCTTGCTGAAAATAATAGCCGGAGTGGATAAGAACTTCCAAGGAGATGTTGTTTTTTCCCCAGGATATAAGGTGGGTTACCTGGAGCAGGAACCCCAATTGGATGAAAATAAAACGGTCCTTGAAGTGGTGAAGGAAGGAGTTGCCGAAACCGTTGCCATTTTGGATGAATACAATAAAATAAATGATATGTTCGGGCTTCCAGAAGTTTATGAGGATGCGGATAAGATGCAGAAACTCATGGACAAGCAAGCAGAACTACAAGATAAGATAGACGCTTCTAATGCCTGGGAGCTGGACACCAAGTTGGAAATAGCCATGGATGCTTTGCGTACCCCGGACCCCGATAAGAAAATTGGAATACTATCTGGTGGAGAAAAAAGACGTGTTGCGCTTTGCCGATTATTGTTACAGGAACCTGAAATTCTTTTGCTGGATGAGCCAACGAACCATTTGGATGCAGAATCCGTTCATTGGTTGGAACATCATCTTGCCGAGTATAAAGGAACCGTAATTGCCGTTACCCACGATAGGTATTTCCTGGATAATGTTGCCGGATGGATACTGGAATTGGATAGGGGAGAAGGTATACCTTGGAAAGGGAATTACTCCAGCTGGTTAGATCAGAAATCCAAGCGGATGGCCCAAGAAAGTAAAACGGCCTCCAAAAGACAAAAAATACTTGAAAGGGAACTTGATTGGGTTAGACAAGGGGCAAAGGGCAGACAGACAAAACAAAAGGCCCGTTTGCAGAACTATGATAAATTAATGAGCCAGGACCAAAAACAATTGGATGAAAAACTGGAGATCTATATCCCTAACGGACCTCGATTGGGAACCAATGTCATTAAAGCCATTGGAGTAAGTAAGGCCTATGGGGACAAATTGCTATATGAGGATTTGAATTTTAAATTGCCACAAGCGGGAATCGTAGGTATAATTGGTCCCAACGGGGCTGGTAAAACCACTATTTTCCGTATGATAATGGGCGAGGAAAAGCCGGATAAGGGCGAATTCGTAGTAGGGGAAACTGCAAAAATTGCCTATGTAGATCAGAGTCATTCCAATATAGATCCTGAAAAAACCATTTGGCAGAATTTTAGCGATGAGCAGGAATTGATCATGATGGGAGGCAGACAGGTAAATTCCAGAGCCTATTTAAGTAGGTTCAACTTTTCTGGTATTGAGCAGAACAAGAAAGTGGATATGCTTTCCGGTGGTGAGCGTAACCGTTTGCATTTGGCCATGACCTTAAAAGAGGAAGGTAACGTACTACTTTTAGATGAGCCAACCAACGATTTGGATGTTAATACCTTAAGGGCCTTGGAAGAAGGTCTGGAAAATTTTGCCGGATGTGCGGTAGTTATTTCCCACGACAGGTGGTTCCTGGATAGGGTCTGTACCCATATTTTATCGTTTGAAGGGGATTCCCAAGTTTATTTCTTTGAAGGGTCTTTCTCTGAATATGAAGAAAATAAAAAGAAACGTTTAGGGGGCGACTTAATTCCTAAGCGACTTAAATACAAGAAGCTAATACGCTAATTACGAGCAATATTATTAATAAAAACGCTGTTCCTGTAGTGAAGATTACTTGGGAACAGCGTTTTTATCATGATATACTTCCTGTATTAATTCTTACATGGCATAATTCTATCAAATCCTATATTAAGGATCAGTCTTGCCTTTATTGAAGGAACTTATTCACTAAAAAAACAAAAAATAGGGAATAAGTGCTTTATTGGCAAATGTTCAATAATCTTCCTTGGGATACCAATCCAACTGTACTACTTCAACATTGGAATCCTTTTCATTCACTATTTTTTTAAACTTGGCAACATCTCCAACATCGGGTTTGCCTCTATAGTGATAAGGATAAACTTGTTTTGGCTTAAACTCCAGCACGGCATCCGCTGCACTTTCAACGGTCATGGTATAAGGAAGGTTCATACAAACAAAGGCCTTGTCTATATTTTGTAAAGCGCGCATTTCAGGAATATCCTCTGTATCGCCTGAAAAATAAATACGCTGGTCGTTTTTACTTAGAACATATCCATTTCCCCTTCCTTTCGTATGAAAGTCTTTTGCCTCTTCACGTAGATTATACATGGGGATAGCCTCGATATGAATACCATAACGCTCTTTAGTGTCCCCGTTATTTAAAATATCAAGTTGGGGTGTGAATTCAGCAGGAATTTTATCAGCTACTGCTTGTGGGACAACTATTTTGGTCTTTTGGGTATTCAAAGCCTGCAATGTCTCCAGGCTAAAATGATCACCGTGAATGTCGGTAATCAAAATTAGGTCAGGTTCTTTTTCATTAGCAAAGGCCTCCTTGCCGCCAACCGGATCTACATAGATGATTGCACCATCCCAATCCAAAACAGCTGTGGCGTGTTCAATTGGCGTGATACTAACATCCGAAGCCGTATTTTCGGCAACAAGACTAAGAGCCTGCTCCTTTATGTCCGCAGGCTTGGATTTATCTTTGCAACCCATGCACAGCACAGCTGTTAGGACAACAAATGCAAAAATTTTCTTTGATATGCTCATGATTAAAATATTTTAAATTATTAATAGTTCCATTTTAACATCACTTCTGGCGTAGGGTAGATTTTTTTCAATTTCAACTTCTATAAAACCATATTTTCTGTAAATGTAAAGGGCATTTTCCAATTTGGTACTGGAGTATAAAATTAGTTTTTTCCAGGTATTCTTCTTCGCAAAATCAATGGCATAACGGAGTAAAGCTTGACCAATTTTTAATCCTTGGTAATTTGGGTCAACAGCCATTTTACCCAATTCATATTCATTGGTTCCCAATTTTATCAATGCAAAACATCCTACTATTTCCTCCTTGTACCTAGCAAAATAAATATAGCCACCTACTTCAATAATACTGGATTCACAATTTTCCAAAAGAAAGGTGTCCTTTGGTTCCACATAAAAATACCTCTCCAGCCAAGCCACATTAAGTTCTTTAAACCTCTTGGCATATTGGGATTCAAAAGGAATTATACTTAAATCCATCTCTATTTAATCAATATACCCATAAAGTTAAGGTAAGCATTTTGTATTCTTTCGAAGAAATGTTAATTTTTTTTAACTAAAAAAATCTAAAATCCAAACCTGATCGTATATAGAGTGTTACAAACAAATAATTTAAAGGTTAAAAAAATTAAATAATTAATAATTACAATTATGACTGAAACAAAAAGTAATAATGGATTGAAGGTTATAGCAGGTTTATTAGGTGTAATTCTACTTGGTGTAATCATTTACACAGTAAGTTTATATCAAGATAAACAAAAGAACACTGCATTGCTTACAAAAGAAAAAGAATTGGTTGTTGAAGATCTGACCAGTTTAAAATCAGAATACGACAAGGCTATCTTGGAAAGTAATGCTACCAATGAAGAATTGGTTTCGGCTAGGGATAACATTGCAAAATACATTGATTCTGTTAAGACTATGAAATCTGATATTGCTAGTCTTTATCGTTACAGAAAACAAGTAGGCATCTTAACAAAAGAAAGAGAACAATTAATAAGAAAAGTAGATTCTTTAACTAGATCTAACACTTTCTTGGCCATGCAGAGGGACAGTACTTATGTTGAATTGGAAAAACAAACAGTTTTCAACGATTCATTGGTAGTACAGAACACTCAGTTGGCAGATGTAGTTTCTAAAGGATCTGCATTAAATTTATCTAAATTTTCTGTAGATGCTGTTAAGGAAAGAACTAGTGGTAAAATGGTTTCTACTTCCAGAGCTAAAGCTACTGACAAATTAAAAGTTTGTTTCACAGTTGCCGATAACGTAATTGCACAGGCAGGTGACAGACAATTCTTTATTGAAGTTTTAGATCCACAGGGAAATGTCCTAGGAGAAAGTTTCTCTAAAACAAGTGACTCAGGAGCTTCTGTAACTTACAGCAAAGGAACTGATTTCTACTATGAGAACCGTTCATTGGATGTATGTGATTTTATTGACAAACCAGCAAATGAGTTCCAAAAAGGAAATTATATGGTAAACGTTTATGACAATAGTTTAAAATTATTGGGAACTTCCAAGTTTCAATTGAAATAATAGTAACACTATCCATTTAACTAAAAAGGCCAATCTTTCGGGATTGGCTTTTTTTATTCGTGAGACCCGTATTTCAAAAGGCGCAGGCGCATCGAAATGCATTAGTCGAACTAACCCCGCCTGCTCGGCGGGGTTTCTTGCTTAATTACCCCGATCATTATATCGGGACCTTAAAGGGGAGGCAGGGCCTGACTTAGGATTTAATACCCTTTAATTAAACCAATCCGCTGTAAAAGCGGAATATAATTGGGTCTTACACCAAGCAGCCTGCTTCGAGACATTTTACTTATTCATTTCAAGCATTAGTCCAAAGTTCCTACCATATCTTCAGGTTTTACCCACTCATCATAATCCTCCGCGGTAACATATCCCAAATTGATAGCTTCCTCTTTTAAAGTAGTGCCATTTTTATGTGCTGTATTCGCTATTTCTGCAGCCTTATAATAACCAATCTTAGTGTTTAATGCGGTGACCAACATCAAGGAATTATTTAGAAGTTGCTTAATTACATCGTGGTTTGGTTCTATGCCAACGGCACAATTTTCATCGAAACTAACACAAGCATCGCCGATCAGCTGTGCGGATTGTAAAATATTCGCCGCCATCATGGGTTTAAAAACATTTAGTTCATAATGCCCTTGGGTTCCACCTACACTTATGGCAACGTCGTTCCCCATAACTTGAGCACATACCATGGTCAATGCCTCACATTGTGTTGGATTTACTTTTCCTGGCATAATGGAACTGCCTGGTTCGTTGGCTGGAATAATAATTTCACCTATTCCAGATCTGGGACCTGATGCCATCATTCTTATATCATTGGCTATCTTATTAAGTGCTACAGCCAACTGTTTTAAAGCTCCGTGGCTTTCTACAATGGCATCGTGGGCCGCCAAGGCCTCGAATTTATTCTCTGCAGTTTTAAATGGTAGCCCGGTAAATCTGGCTATATATTGTGAAACCAAAACATCATAGCCTTTAGGAGTATTTAGACCAGTTCCAACGGCAGTACCTCCAAGAGCCAGCTCACTTAAATGATCTAAGGTGTTGTTTAAGGCCCTTAATCCATGGTCTAATTGGGAAACATAGCCTGAAATTTCCTGACCCAAAGTTAGGGGAGTGGCATCCATTAAATGTGTACGGCCAATTTTAACTACTTTGGTATATTCCTTGGCCTTTTTATCCAATGTATTTCTTAATTGGGTAACCCCAGGAATAGTAACTTCTATAATTTTTTTATAGGCTGCAATATGCATACCGGTGGGAAAAGTGTCATTGGACGACTGGGATTTGTTAACATCATCGTTGGGCTGTATGGTTTTTTCCCCTTCTCCGATTTTCTTTCCAGCTATTTCATGGGCCCTATTGGCAATAACCTCATTTACATTCATGTTACTTTGGGTTCCAGATCCGGTCTGCCAAATCACCAAAGGAAATTGATCATCGTGCTTTCCGTCTAAAATTTCCTCACAGACCTGGGCAATTTGATCTCTTTTTTCTTTGGAAAGTACACCTAATTCATGGTTGGCATAGGCCGCCGCTTTTTTTAGATAGGCAAAACCATAAACTATATCCAATGGCATTGAAGCTACCGGACCAATTTTGAAATTATTTCTTGAGCGTTCCGTCTGAGCTCCCCAGTATTTGTTGGACGGCACTTTAACCTCGCCCATGGTATCCTTTTCTATACGGTATTCCATAATTTAAAATGAGTTTATTGATAATTACAAATTTACATTTATCCAGTTAGGTATTAAAATATCCAAATTGGTTTATCCAATATCCCAAACATATTAATTAAGAACCTATATCGGCATTTGCCATACACCCAGGTCTAATAATTACATCGGATAGGGACCTACTATTTTTGATCTAAAAATTTCGACTTTAGCTCAGGAGTAGGAATCATACACGCCTCTCTTTTGCCGTACCATTGATACCTATTTTTGGCAACGTAGTCGTATACCCAATTTCGCAACTTTTCCGGGATCCATTCCAATACGCTTGTCAGACTCCAAGCACCCCCAAAGGATTGGGCTATTTTTAGGGCGGCTGTAGATTTGGTATAGTAGGCCACACCTGGTTCTATGAGAATAATGGAATCTACCATGGAAATATCTATTCCACGCTCCTTTGCCAACTTTTGCCCTATTTCACTTTGTAGGGCAGCAAACTTAAAAGCGTTACCCTTATCGTGCTTAATAACGTATTGTACGGAGTTATTACAAAGGTTACAGACCCCGTCAAAGAGAATTATTTTATTGTTTTCGATCATTTCAGTAGAGGTGCTACCTCCTTTTACATTTTTCTTTCTACCAATTCCAGTTGGTCTACTGCCACATTAGTGGTAAAAATACCATAGTTGACAATGGCCTTGTTCTTTTCCAAACTATCTATACTGCCCACGGCCTTTCCGTCTATTAAGCGAACGCGATCTCCAATATTAAAAATTGGACGCGGCTTGTTTTTTTCCTTTACTTCAGCCTTCTTCTTTTCTACTTTTTTCTTTTCGCGGATTACCTCCACCTTTTTAATGACCTCTTGCTCTACCTTCGCCTTTCGTTCCTTCTGTGCCTTAACTTCTTTTACCGTTTGTTTTTTGCGCTTACTATTTTCTGTTTCCACAATACGTATTAGTTCGGAAACCAAAATACGCTTCTTATTATCCTGAAAATATTTTTCTGCAGCCGTATTTACCTTATTCCCCAAATAGATCATTCTTTGGTTGTGGTCATATAATTCTTGATAGTTTTCCAATTTGGATTTGATCTTGGAATTTAGGTCTTCCAGTTTTTGTGCTTCGGTTCTGGCCTTGGATTCCTCTTCTTGTAATCTGGAACCTGTTTTCTCCATTTTACTGCGCTCCTTTTGCAGCTTTGCTATCGTGGCATCAAAACGGACCTTCCCGCGCTCTATTTTCTTTTTAGCCTTGTTTATGAGGCTATAGGGAATACCATTTTTTTGGGCCACTTCAAATGTAAAGGAACTACCGGCCTGGCCCAATACCAATTGGTAGGTTGGTTCCAACGATTTTCCATCGAAAAGCATATTGGCATTGGTAACATGGGGCAATTCGTTGGCCAAGAGTTTAAGATTGGCATAATGGGTAGTTATTACGCCATAGGCGCCACGTTCGTAGAAGACTTCCAAAAAAGTCTCGGCCAGAGCACCACCCAATTCCGGGTCACTTCCCGTACCAAATTCATCGATTAGAAAAAGGGTCTTTTCGTTGCACTTGCGCAAGAAATAGTTCATATTCTTCAATCTGTAGCTATAGGTACTAAGATGATTCTCAATGGACTGGTTGTCCCCAATATCCGTCAGGACATTATCAAACAAACAAACCTTGGAACGCTCGTGTACAGGAATCAATAAGCCGCTTTGAAGCATTACCTGTAATAGGCCTATGGTTTTTAAGGTAATACTTTTACCTCCAGCATTGGGTCCGGAAATAACTATAATCCTATTTTCCGGATGCAGGCCAATAGTTTGTGGATACGTTTTTTCTTTTTTGTACTTGTTGCTCAAATACAACAAGGGATGGTAGGCATCGCGGAGGTAAAGTTCCCTGTTATCACTTATTTCAGGTAATAAGGCATTCATTTCCAATGCATATTTTGCCTTAGATGCCGTGATATCCATATGTACTAAAAAATCCTGATATGAGTATAGATCGGGTGCAAACGGTCGTATTCGATTGGTTAGATCGTTCAATATTTTTTGTACCTCTTCGCGCTCATCAAACTCCAAATTACTGAGTTCCCTACTATACCGCAAGGTGGCTTCCGGCTCAATGTAAACAATACTACCTGTTTTAGAAGTACCCATTACGGCTCCTTTAACCTTCTTCCTATACATGCTTTTTACAGCAAGTACCCTTCTATTGTCTACCACAGATTCCCTAATTTCATCCAGCAGTTCGGAAGCGTGATAGGTATTAAGGGCACTGGCAAAGCTTTGATTTATCTTAGCTTTGACGACCCCCATTTGAGATCTAATGTTTTGGAGGTTATTCGAGGCATTGTCCTTTATTTCCCCGAATTTATCCAAAACGCCCTCTATATGCCGAGGAATCTCTGTGTTTAGTGTTATAGATTGGGTAACTTCAAAGAGTAATGGGTAGTATTCCTTAAATTTAAAAAAAAACTTTATATGGGCTGTTACAGTGGTACAGAGGGTGCCAATTTTCTTAAAACCACCAACTTCCAAAGTGGTATTCTCAATTTTTAAGAGCTTCAATTCAGCGTTTATGGCATCAAAATTATGGCTGGGTATCCTATTATCATTTGAATAGGAGGCCAGATACTCAGAGGTTTGTCCCAAAACTTTCAAAAGTTCTGTTTTGGACGAAATAGGCTCCAAGCCAACTACCTGTTCCTTACCAAGTTCTGTGGTACAGCGCCCGGCCAATTGTAGGAGTACAGTGTTAAATTCTAAATCTTGAAGCGTTTTTGAACCAATATTATTCATCTATTGAGTTTTCCTTACCATAACATTTTATAACCTTCAAAGGTAAGGAATAGGAGCAATACGGAAAGACAGTAAAAGCATGTATTTATAGAAGGAATCAACCTTTTTTTGGCGAATAAGCTATTTAAAATGGATAAAAAGAAGATGAATGTTGGTCTATAGGACAATAATTTTGGCACAGTATATGTTTTAAAGCTAGACCAATAAAGTAGTTTTTAATAAAAACCATAAAATACCTACCTATGAAAAACCTAAAATTAATACTTGGATACCTTGGTATTGGCATTTTATTGATATCATGTAGCGCCACCAATAATTTAACTATGGGAGCTACAGAACCGGCCATTGTTCATCTACCAAAAGATATTCAGCGAATCGGTATTATCAATAGAAGTTTACCTTCTGAAGGAAATAAGTCAATTGACAAAATTGATCAAATATTGTCCGCAGAGGGGCTCAACCTAGATAAAAAAGGAGCTGAAGCTGCTATTACCGCACTTGCCGATGAATTGGCTAGAACCGGAAGGTTTGAAGAAATACTGATTTTGGACAACGAAACAGAAATCAGAAAAGGCTTGGATGTATTTCCGGCCAGTCTATCCTGGGATGCCATTGAGGAAATTTGTGAGGCCAATGGTGTAGATGCCATATTTTCCCTCGCATTTTACGATACCGATACACAAGTATCCTATACACCTTCCGTAATGCAACTTCCCAATAATTTGGGAATAAAAGTGGCGGTCCCGGCCCATGAAGTTACTCTCAACACCCATATAAAAAATGGATGGCGAATCTATAATCCCAGGAGCAGGATAATTGTTGATGAACTTATGTACTCTGATCATTTGGTGTCTTCAGGGAAAGGGATCAATCCTGTTAAAGCAATTGAAGCTGTAGCCCGGAGAAATGAAGCTGTTGAGGAATTCAGCAAAAAAATTGGCTATGCCTATGGATCTAGGTTATCTCCCTACAAACATCGCATCAGCAGGGATTATTTTGTACGAGGTACGGACAATTTTGTGGTAGGCAAGAGAAGGGCACAAACTGGCGACTGGCAAGGTGCTGCCCAACTTTGGGAAAAAGAGTTGGATAATTCCAAGGCCAAAATTGCAGGAAGAGCCTGCTATAATATGGCGATAATAAATGAAATTAATGGCGACTTGAACACAGCCATGGATTGGGCTTCAAAATCCTATTCGGATTACGATAATAAGGATGCCCTTAGATATTTGAATATTCTTAAGTATCGACTTTCACAAAAGGAAATATTGGAGCAACAAGCTTCCCGATAAACAAAGTTGCCTTTGAATTGGCGATTATAAAATTTGGAATACTCCAAGAAAAGAGTCCGGTATCCATAAATGGGTACCGGACTTTTTTTGGTTTAAGGCCCATCCTTCCAAATAGTCCATCGAATTGGTTGCCTTTTTAAATCAATACTGTGGAATAATGATAAAAAAGAGAATTTATTAGGAATTATGATGTGAATTAAGCTCCCTAAATACAATGATTTTGGGCTAAAGGGCAATATTTTGCCTATAAAATGAGTTTTAGGAAGGTTATGTCAATACGCTTAAACCTTTTATCAATTGAATTTCATTTAACTAGCATGAGCAAGTTTTCTAACATGTTTTTTGCCTCGGGCCTACTGATGATAATTATAAGTTGTAGCCCAACCAAGCAAATCGTCCTTCAGACGATGGAACCCTCACCTGTACATATTTCAAAGAAAATTAAAAAGATAGGCATCATCAACAGAAGTTTACTGCAAGATGTAAAAGAAGATGAAACAGGCCTTAACAGAATAGTAGCGGCCGAAGAGCAGTGGTTGTCAGAGCAGGGTAGGGATGCCGCCCTAACGGGTCTATTCAATGAATTGTTGAAGGACAACCGGTTCCAATCTATTAAAATGCTCGATTCCGTTCCGCAAGCGCTATTAAATTTTGATGCTGGAAATGATTCCATTTCTTGGGAGTCCATAGAAAAAATTTGCCAATCCCAGAATGTAGATGCTATATTTTCTATGTCCTATTTCGATGCTGAGACCAAAGTTTCCGTAAAAAAAACATCCATGTTACAACCCAACCTAATGAGAGTAAAGGTAGAGGTTCCGGCTCAAGAGATTACTTTGGAAACACTTATTGAAAATGGTTGGAAAATTTATTATCCGTATAGTAATGAAATTATAGATGAGTTTGTTTTTAACGGTCTGGTGGTTTCCAAAGGCAAAGGCACAAACCCTATAGAGGCCTATAAGGCCATAGAGGGGAGAAAGGATACCCTGGTTGAACAGAGTAAGTCCGCTGGCAGTAATTATGGTCTACGATTATTGCCTTATGAACACAATGTGGAGAGGTCGTATTTTGTACGTGGTACCAATAACCTGGACCTAGCTCGCCAACTTATAGAAAATGGGGATTTTCTGGGAGCCTCGCAATTGTGGAAAAAAGAAGTGGATAATCCCAATCCGCGAATAGCAGGTAGGGCCTGTTATAACATGGCTGTAATTAATGAAATTAATGGCAATTTGAAATCGGCCATGGAATGGGCAACAAAATCACATCAGGATTACAACAATAAGGAAGCCCTCAAATATATGGACATACTCAAATACCGTTCAACCCAAAATCAAATTTTGGAACAACAGGTATCCCGATAACTAAATTTAGGCTAGTTTAAAGTTCATAAATACATTCTAAACAGAGTATTTGGGAGTAACCGGTTCTTTTTAAAATGATTGCATGGTTACCAACTTTTTATAAACCCCATCCTTAGCTAAAAGTTGCGTGTGCGATCCCTGTTCCACAATCTCCCCCTTCTGTAAAACCACTATGGTATCGGCATTTTGTATAGTAGAAAGCCTGTGTGCAATTACGATGGAGGTCCTGTTCTGCATCATTTTTTCCAAGGCATCCTGAACCAATCTTTCACTTTCGGTATCCAAGGCGGAGGTTGCCTCGTCCAATATCATTATGGGTGGGTTTTTAAGAACGGCCCTTGCTATGGACAAACGCTGTTTTTGTCCGCCGCTTAATTTGTTGCCACTATCTCCAATGTTTGTGTTATATCCTTGTGGCAGCTCTGAAATAAAATCGTGGGCATTGGCTATTTTTGCCGCTGCAATTATTTCTTCCTCGGTAGCATTATCCTTACCCAATCCGATATTATTTTTCACGGTGTCATTAAAAAGAATGGAATCTTGTGTAACAAGCCCCATTAGGCCCCGAAGCGATTTTTTGGTGAAATCCCTAATATCTATACCATCTATTACAATATCGCCTTCATTTACATCATAAAAGCGGGTCATTAAATTAGCTATAGTACTTTTACCGCTTCCCGATTGGCCTACAAGGGCTACGGTCTGACCTTTGGGGACATTCAGATTGAAATTTTTCAGGACGTACTCATCCTCATACTTGAAGGAAACGTTTTTAATTTCTATTCCTTTATCAAATTCCGATTTAGAAATGGCATCCGTCTTTTCTACAATAGGATTATCGGTTTCTAAAATTTCCAATACCCGTTCCGCGGCTGAATTACCTTTTTTAACTCCGAATGAAGCCTTGCTTATGGCCTTTGCCGGGGTAAGAATGTTGTATGCCAGCCCCATATAGGCAATAAAGGAGGATGCATCCAAAGACTTATCGATCAAAACCATTTTTCCTCCGAACCAAAGTAGTACCCCAATGACCAATATCCCTAAAAATTCCCCAGCTGGGGAAGCAAGATTTTGTCTGTTCAGCAACTTATTGGAAAAGTGGAAAAACCTATTGGTGGAATTGGCAAAGGTTTTATAAAATCTGGATTCGGAATTAAAGGCCTTTATGACCCTTAACCCGCCAAGTGTCTCCTCTACAATGGACAAAAATTCTCCTTGTTCCCTTTGCACTCTATCGGATTTCTTTTTCAAGGATTTACCTATCCTAGAAATAATCATACCCGCAATAGGAATAAAAATAAAGACGAAGAGGGTAAGCTTGGTGCTTATTCCGAACATAATCACAATAGTAAATAAAATTGTAAGTGGCTCTCTAACAATAAGTTCCAATATGGATAGGAAAGAATGTTGAATTTCCAAAACATCAGAAGTTATACGGGCAATAACATCACCCTTTCGCTTTTCGGAATAATAGGAAATGGGCAAATCCACTATTTTGGCATACATCTTATTTCTGATGTCCTTTAATACTCCATTTCTTAAAAAAGTAATGAAATACATAGCTAGGTAATTAAAGAAATTCTTTAATAGAAAAAGAATCAATACCAGTCCAATGACCAAGACAAGACCCTGCATTTCATCATCACCGGAATAGGCGTTGACATGATAATTGATATAGTCCTGCAAATAATCCTTTAGCTGGCCCATACCATTGTACTCCGGTTCTATCAAAATCTTTTTTTCCGGCTTAAATAGTACATCCAACATAGGAATTAAGGCGGCAAAGGAAAGTGCACTAAAAAGGGCGTATAGAATATTAAAAAAAATGTTTAAAAATCCGTATTTACGGTAGGGTTTCGCAAAGCGAAGAATTTTTTTAAAATACTCCATTAACCTATATTCAGTTCTTTAAGGATTCTTTCAATTTTAGCATCGAGTTCAGCATCTACTTTTTTGTAATCGGCTGCATTCTTCAATTCGGTATTGATACTAAAGTAGAATTTGATTTTGGGCTCCGTACCACTAGGTCTGGCAGCCATCTTGGTACCATCTTGTGTTATGTAAATCAATACATTCGATTTTGGAATATCTATTGGGCTAACTTTGCCGGAAATTACGTTTTTGGAGGTTGCCGTATTGTAATCTTCCACAACAATTACTTTGGAACCATCAATGGTATCCACAGGATTATCCTTAAAATCCACCATCATCTGTTTAATTTCCTCAGCTCCCGACATTCCTTTTTTGGTCAAGGAAATCAATTTTTCTTTAAAGAAGCCATAGTTTACGTAGCAATCTATTAAATCCTTATAAAAGGAACTTCCATTTGCCTTGGCATTGGCACCTATTTCACAAGCCAATAGAGTAGCGGTAACAGCATCCTTATCCCGTACAAAATCGCCTACCATAAAACCAAAGCTTTCTTCACCACCTCCTATAAAGGGCTGGTTGGGAAAATCCTTTATCATTTTCGCAATCCATTTAAAACCTGTGAGGGCCGTTTTACATTCAACGCCATAGGCCTTGGCCAAAGAGTCCATCATTGGTGTTGAAACAATGGTGGAGGCAATAAACTCCTTCCCTGATATACCCTTTTTCTTTCTTTGGTCCAGTAAGAATTTGGTCATCATGATCATGGATTGGTTACCGTTCAGAATTTCCATTTCTCCTTCCAAATTACGAACGGCCACTCCAAGTCGGTCACTATCAGGATCTGTTCCAATTACCATATCCGCTCCAATTTCCTCTGCTTTTTTAATCGCCATGGAAAGGGCTTCAGGTTCCTCTGGGTTCGGGGAGACAACCGTTGGGAAATTTCCATCGGGTTTGGCTTGTTCCTCAATGATGGTAACATTTTTATATCCTGCGCGCTTTAATACTTCTGGAATCACAGTTATGGAGGTACCATGTAGGGAGGTAAATACAATCTTAAAGTTGTCCTTGCCCTTCGCATTGAAGTTTCCGTTTTTAACGGATGCCTCAATAAAGGCTTCGTCAACCTTCTTATCTATTAATTCTATTAAGCTGTCATCGGCATTGAATTTGATGTCTTCAAAAGACAGGCTATTTATTTCACTAACAATAGCATCATCCTCAGGCGGTACTATTTGACCACCGTCTGTCCAATAAACTTTGTACCCATTGTATTCCGGTGGATTATGGGAGGCAGTTAAAACAATACCTGCATGACAGTTAAGGTATTTAACCGCAAATGATAATTCTGGGGTGGTCCTCAATTCCGAAAATAGGAACACTTTTATTCCATTGGCCGCAAATACTTGGGCAACGGTACGGGCCAGGGTATCGCTGTTATGCCTGCAATCGTATGCGATCACTACCTTAACCTGTTCTTTACTGTAAACTTGATTTAGGTAGTTGCTCAGGCCTTGGGTACTTTTCCCCAAAGTATATTTATTGATCCTATTGGTACCGGCACCCATTATTCCTCGCATGCCACCAGTTCCAAATTCAAGGTTTTTGTAAAAACGGTCTTTTAACTCCTCGGTATTGCTGTCAATTAACGTTTGAATCTCGGTTTTGGTCTTGTCATCGAAAAAATCGGTCAACCAGCTTTGGGCATTTTTCAGTATGGCTTCCATAGGTATTTGGTGTTATATGTTCTTAAAAATACAAAGAATATTTATTTAATTTTAGGTAAGATTTATCTCTTCCGTGATATTGTAGCGGGATTCATTCTTTCTGGATCTAACCATAATTTCCCCTAAAAAGCCGGCTAGGAAAAGTTGCGTTCCTATAACCATGGCTATCAGTGCTATATAGAATTGAGGTCGTTCTGTTATAAGCCTACCAAAGGGGTTGATGAAAATCTTGTCGATTCCCAAAAAAAGTGCAAATCCAAAACCTATGGTGAACATAAGGACCCCCAGGGCACCAAAAAGATGCATAGGCCTTTTTCCGAATTTAGAAACAAACCAGATCGTAATCAAATCCAAAAATCCGTTTATAAAACGGTCCATCCCAAACTTGGTCTTTCCGTATTTTCTGGCCTGATGTTGCACTACCATTTCATCTATTTTGTTGAATCCTGCACTTTTGGCCAAAACAGGGATATATCGGTGCATTTCCCCAGAAACTTCAATGGTCTTTATAACCTCTTTTTTATAGGCTTTTAGACCACAATTAAAATCGTGTAAGTATACACCAGAAGTCCTTCGGGCTGCCCAATTGAATAGTTTAGAGGGAAGATTCTTGGAAATGATGGAGTCATATCTCTTTTTTTTCCAACCGGAAATAAGATCAAAGCCCTCCTTGTCAATTAGATTATACAATCCTGGAATTTCTTCCGGATTATCTTGTAGATCGGCGTCCATAGTAATGACTACATCTCCCTGTGCGGCTTTAAAACCAGCATGTAAGGCTTGGGATTTACCGAAATTCTTTAAAAAGCGAATTCCCTTGACATTTGGATTGGACTTCCCCAATTGGGTTATAATTTCCCAAGAAGTGTCTGTACTTCCATCATCAATAAAAAGTATTTCATATAAAAAATGATTGGATTGCATTACGCGTACAATCCAATCATGCAGTTCTGTCAACGATTCTTCTTCGTTAAGTAAGGGAATTATTATAGATATATTCATTCGGTACTAATGGAAAATCTTTTCAAAAGTACAAATTACTGAATAGTTTCTTGCTTTTTTAAAATTAATGCTGGAATAAGTGATAATAAAAAACTTGACACTACTATATAAACGAGCCCAAATACGATTTGCATAGATGGTGTAGTGAATTTTTTACCAGCTTCCATTCGCGCATCAATTTGGTCCGGGGTCAATTTAGAAGATTCCATAAGCAAGCCCTTTTGGTACTCCATGGCCTTGTTCATCATCTCAGGATCAATTATCCCTGCCAATATCTGATTGAATAGAATACCAATAATACCTCCAATAAGGCCAATGCCTACGCCAATCTTTAAGGCTTGTCCAAAGGACATAAAACCGTTATTGTCCTTTCTAAATTGGAGCATTCCGATTACGACCATTGCAATAGTGATAATAAAGCTAAAGCCCATCACCATCATTCCGCCTTGGTAATGCATATCCAAAGAATATAGCATTAGTGCAAATACAATGCCTAGGGCACCCAGTATTAGGCCATAGGTTAAAGCATACTTTCCTGTTTTTGGTTGGGTTTCTTCCATGTTGATTACAGTTTTTAGATTTTTTATGATTAGTTGTAAAGATGTTAAATTTGTTACATTTAAAGTTAAGTAATTTTTATTTTTCCTTTTTTGGGAA